>QWCB01001773.1_pt1 | contig 19872 bp, 21 predicted proteins | sample 1972511 | NCBI WGS metagenome assembly QWCB01 (sample SAMN09866719, study PRJNA288562) | Human gut metagenome isolate term5_stool, whole genome shotgun sequencing... | isolation source: gut | host: Homo sapiens | place: USA: California
CGACAAGAGTTATTGGTGTGTCACGTTAACCGGAAAAGGTAAAAAAGACATGCTGAAACAGCAGGATATGACAGAAACCGCCAGAGTGGTGTTTAATGAATTAAGCGTCACCGAACCGGCGACAGTCGGGGAGATTGCGCAGAATACTTACCTTTCACGCGAACGCTGCCAGTTAATACTGACCCAGCTTGTTATGGCGGGTCTGGCAGACTATCAGTTCGGTTGTTACAGACGCCTTCAGTCCTGAAGGCTTTTTTATTTGTGGTAAATGGGCGGCTGGTGGGTGTTAGGGGCACTCACCAGCCATCTGCTCATGCGTCTGGATCACAAGCAAACCTCAGGCCCACTGCTTTGCGCAAAAGCAGAATGAGCCTATCAGAGACAGGCTTAATGATCCATGCTTAATACTGTAAAAATATCCAGTTGTGAGTTAATCAACGCCGACTGCCTGGAATTTATCCGGTCGTTACCCGAAAATTCTGTTGATCTGATAGTCACGGACCCGCCGTACTTCAAAGTGAAGCCTGAGGGCTGGGATAACCAGTGGGCGGGTGATGAGGATTACCTGAAGTGGCTGGACCAGTGTCTGGCGCAGTTCTGGCGGGTGCTGAAACCTGCCGGAAGTCTTTACCTGTTCTGTGGCCATCGGCTGGCATCTGATATCGAGATCATGATGCGTGAACACTTCAGTGTGCTGAACCATATTATCTGGGCAAAGCCGTCCGGACGCTGGAACGGGTGCAACAAGGAAAGCCTGCGGGCGTATTTCCCTGCAACGGAGCGCATTCTGTTCGCGGAACACTATCAGGGGCCGTATCGTCCGAAAGATGCCGGGTATGAGGCGAAGGGCAGGGAACTGAAACAGCATGTGATGGCCCCGCTGATTGCTTACTTTCGTGATGCGCGTGCAGCCCTGGGGATAACGGCAAAACAGATTGCGGATGCCACAGGAAAGAAAAACATGGCATCGCACTGGTTCAGTGCCAGTCAGTGGCAGCTACCGAACGAAAGCGATTATCTGAAATTACAGGCGCTGTTTGCCAGGGTGGCAGAAGAGAAACATCAGCGCGGAGAACTGGAAAAGCCCCACCACCAGCTGGTCAGCACATACAGTGAACTGAACCGGCAGTATACGGAACTGCAGAGTGAATATAAGCATCTGCGGCGGTATTTCGGTGTGACGGTGCAGGTGCCGTACACCGATGTGTGGACGCATAAACCGGTGCAGTACTATCCCGGGAAACATCCGTGCGAAAAACCGGCAGAAATGCTGCAGCAGATAATCAGCGCGAGCAGTCGTCCGGGAGACCTGGTTGCAGATTTTTTTATGGGGTCAGGTTCAACAATCAAAGCGGCACTGGCGCTGGGACGTCGTGCAACTGGCGTTGAGCTGGAGACCGGGCGTTTTGAGCAGACGGTCAGGGAAGTTCAGGATTTAGTCAGTCAGAACGGATGATATTGCCGAATTAGTGACGTGCCGTTATTATTCAGCGTCCGGCCCTTTAGCTCAGTGGTGAGAGCGAGCGGCTCATAACCGCCAGGTCGCTGGTTCAAATCCAGCAAGGGCCACCATCACATACCGCCATTAGCTCATCGGGACAGAGCGCCAGCCTTCGAAGCTGGTTGCGCGGGGTTCGGGTCCCCGATGGCGGTCCATTATCTGCATCATGCGTTGTTAGCTCAGCAGGACAGAGCAATTGCCTTCTAAGCAATCGGTCACTGGTTCGACTCCAGTACAACGCGCCACACTTATTTTTTCTGGTTCAAATGTTAAATCCTTCACAGTTCAGGCTGTTAATGGTTGTCTGGCTGGTGGGGGATTTGATAGAAAAACTTCGCATGGTGAATCCCCCTGTGCGGAGGGGCGACTGGTGACGGAGTGGTCTCTGATGAACGTTAGCGAGAATGACGCGGGTTCGGTGGCACCGGGCTGAACTCACCGGGAAGCACCCGGCACCATGCGCATGATGATACAGATACGCTACTCATGCCCCTCTCCGGAGGGGCTTTTTTATGGGTAAAAAAAGCCCACGCCGGGAAGCGCGGGCGGCAAGGAAATACAATAAGTGAGAATTATTTACCGGGCTCATAATACCCGATTGTTATAAGGCTGCGCAACTGCGTGGCCTTTTTCGTATTGCGGGCTGTAGTCTTCCTTCTGTCATTGTCCTGTAACTTCCGGACTTCAGCCCGCCCTTATCTGATTCAGTACACTATCCCGGCCGGGAGGATTCATGAAATTTAAACACTATGATGTTGTTTCAGCCAAGACAACAGAAGAGCTAAAGCGGAAACTAAGCGAAAAGATTAATGAAGGATGGCAGCCGTATGGAGCAATATCTGTTTCATCTGTAAGTGGCACTGAAGATGTATACCATCAGGCCATTGCGGCGGAAGGTGATGTCACCACGCCGGTGGTGGTGAAACCGTCAGGTGACGGAAGCACAGTTATCAGCACCACCAGCGAACCGGAGTATTACCTTGTTGTAGTCCTGGCGGGGCAGTCAAACAGCATGGCATATGGTGAAGGTCTTCCGCTGCCGGAGACATATGACCGTCCGGACCCGCGTATTAAACAACTGGCGCGTCGCAGCACGGTGACACCGGGCGGTGCCGCCTGTGCATATAACGACATCATTCCGGCAGACCATTGTCTTCATGATGTACAGAACATGAGCGGGGTAAACCATCCAAAAGCGGACCTGTCAAAAGGGCAGTACGGTACCGTGGGGCAGGGGCTGCATATCGCCAAAAAACTGCTGCCGTTTATACCGGCGAACGTGGGCATTTTGCTGGTTCCGTGCTGCCGTGGTGCTTCGGCATTCACAACAGGTGCAGACGGCACATACAGCGAATCAGCCGGTGCATCGGAAAATTCACTGCGCTGGGGCGTGGGTAAGCCGCTGTATCAGGATTTGGTGAGCCGGACTAAAGCCGCACTGGCGAAGAACCCGAAAAACCGTCTGCTTGCGGTGGTATGGATGCAGGGAGAAGGTGATGCGGCAGTGGGGACGCATGCGCAGCATACGGGGCTGTTCACTGCGATGGTGAATCAGTTCAGAACGGACCTTGCCGGTCAGGCATCACAGTGCACGGGAGGCAGCGCATCAGCGGTACCGTGGATTTGCGGGGACACAACGTATTTCTGGAAGCAGCGTCATGCGGAAGGGTATGCATCAGTATACGGAGGGTATAAGGGTAAGGAGTCACAGAACATTTTCTTTGTACCGTTAATGACGGATGAGAATGGTGCGAATGTGCAGACCAATGACCCGGCAGAAGACCCGGACCTGGAAACCATCGGTTATTACGGTTCAAAGTGGCGTAATGACCAGAAGACCTGGACATCTGCGGACAGGGCCAGTCATTTCAGTTCATGGTCACGCCGCGGGATTATTTCCGACCGTCTGGCAACGGCGATTCTGACGCATGCCGGACGTGTTGCCGTCAGCACGGAGAAGCCTGCTTCTGAGCCGGAAGCGCCGCCGTCTCCGCCGTCAGGGGCAGAAACGACAGTCACCACGACAACGGGCACCACAACGCTGCTGTCTTACAGTGCCGGTGAGTCAGAAGGGAAGCTGTCAGCGCAGGGCTGGCGCTCTGGTGGCGGCAGGGCTGAAATCGTGGATGACGCCGGAGGTACAGGCGGTAAGGCGATGAAGATAACCAAGGAAACCGGTAAGTCCTCCTGGTATCTGGAGAATGATGCGGGTACGGGGGCGGAACTGCTGAAAAAAGGTGGTGTGCTCAGTTGTCGCTTTAAGGTTCCGGGCGCACTGGTGGCGAATCAGTATGTCATGGCGTTTTACTGGCCGGTGTCCTCCCTGCCGGAGGGAGTCAGCCTGGGTGGTGATGCGGGGAATAACCTGCTGGCATCATTCTATATCCAGACAGATGCAACAGACCTGAATGTGCTGTATCACAATGCGAAGGACTCGACACAGAATCAGAAGCTGGGGACGTTTGGCGCATTCGATAACGACTGGCACACGCTGGCATTCCGCTTTGCAGGAAATAACAGTCTTCAGGTGACTCCGGTTATTGATGGTAAGGATGGTGCGGCGTTCACCCTGACGCAGTCACCGGTAGGCGCTTTCCCGGCAGACAAGCTGCGTGTAACGGATATTACCAAAAATGCGACATATCCGGTGCTGATTGACAGTGTGAAGGTGGAAGTGAACAACGCGGAAGCCGGAGCGTGATAAAAAAAGCCGCCAGTAAAGAAGGAGAAGGGATGAACTGTGTCCACTGCATAAATACTGGCGGATGGTAAAACGACCATGATGACACCGAAGTTAGCGGTGTTTTTCTACAAAAATAAGTAAATCATGTCAACTATCACGGTGAGAAACCATGACATTTCTGAACCAGTTAATGCTGTACTTCTGTACGGTGGTCTGTGTGCTGTATCTCCTTTCGGGTGGGTACAGCGCCGTGCGTTATTTCCGGCGCAGACAGGCCGACAAAAGCGCCGCTGAGAAAATCAGCGCCAGTCAGTCAGCCGGAACCAGACCTGAAGACCCGCGCATTCCGGAACAACCATCTTAATAACCCCTTTCAGCGAGAAAATCCCATGTCAGAAATTAAACCCCTGGTCACTGCAGAGGCAGTGAAGGACGTCATTCGCTCTGAAGAAGTCAGAAGCGTACTGAAACAGAAACTCCGCCAGAACCTTGAGGCGCGTCTTGATGCAGAAGTGGATGCCATTCTGGATGAACTGCTCGGTGCACCGGCAGAGCCACAGCCAGCCCCGGAAGGAAACACAGCAGAGAACGGTGATATTCAGCCGGAATCACCGGTGGTTGATGTGACTGAAGCACAACCTGAACCGGGCACAATGCTGTAACGGTGAGTCAGGGCCATCAGTAAAGCGCTGCTGGCCTTTTTTCATGGTTGTGAGCTTCCGTAGTGCGGGAGACGGGGTATGTACCAGATGGAAAAAATCACAACAGGTGTGTCCTACACCACGTCAGCGGTGGGAACGGGGTACTGGTTCCTGCAGTTGCTGGACAGGGTATCCCCGTCTCAGTGGGCGGCAATAGGCGTACTGGGGAGTCTGCTGTTTGGTCTGCTGACGTACCTGACGAACCTGTATTTCAAAATTAAAGAAGACCGGCGTAAGGCGGCGCGGGGAGAGTAAAGCGATGAATAAAAAATATGAACTGGTTGTTAAAGGGATAAATCATTACCCGGATAAGATAACTGTTACTGTGGCACTGGAAATTGCCGGGCAGCCGTCATTGTTGTCGCCAGATGTGGCGATTAGTCTTGACCGTACTGAAGGTGCCACGCTGGAGTTTTACGAAGCTGAGGCGAAAAAACAGGCGAAGCAGTTTTTCATGGATGCGGCTCTCGGATTACGCGAAGGGACTGCGCGATGTGGCTTTCAGAATATTTCTTCATGGACAATGCCGGAAAAAATCGCCACTTACCCGGGGCGTGAAAAGGTCAACGAACCGGTAAAAAATGCGCCTGATGATGTGCAGAGCGCGATGGTTAATGTGGAACTTCCGGCACGTGTGACACCAGGAGTGAAAGTCGGGGAAGATTCTCGTCTTGTGCTGACCAAAAGAATAGGCAGCGTGGTCAGTGTTCATATTGATCATGAGGAAGTTCTGTCGGTTATGTACAGGGAAGACTACGATCCGAAAACAACATTCAGCGACTATGAAGCGAGAGCAAAGGAGTATGCCTTGTCGGTATTTGCTGCGGTACGTGGTGAGGACCGTTGTAAAAACGGGCATGAAAGTGATTTTACTGTGCCTGTGTCGGACAAAAACCAGGAACGGGAGTGTAACCGGCCATCCTTTGTTGTGTCCGGTGATGACCGGAATATCACGATCCGCGAAGATGGAAAAGTAACGCCGCCATCGCATAAGCACAGTGAGGAGCTTATTGAATTTGCCATTGATTACCTGAAGAACAATAAAAAGCAGGGGCTGATGAAGCGCATTGGTCGTTGCATGGGATATCTGCAGGTGGCTGCTGAGATTGAAGCGCTGGCCAGTGGTGCTGACAGGGATGCTGAGGTGAGGAAGGCCCTTCTTCGGGATTTCAATACTCCACCCTTTAAGAAAGAGCCTGATGACTGGATCCCGCCGGGGCTGACTTATCTCAAAGGGCGAATATAAGCAGGCACGTTATCTGTTGCCGATAAATCCTGATAAATATCCATGAACACAAAAATCAGATACGGCCTGTCGGCTGCTGTTCTGGCGCTGATTGCCGCGGGGGCTTCTGCGCCAGAAATCCTGGACCAGTTTCTGGATGAAAAAGAAGGCAACCACACCACGGCATACCGTGATGGTGCGGGTATCTGGACCATCTGTCGTGGTGCCACCCGGGTGGATGGCAAACCTGTCATCCCGGGCATGAAGTTGTCGGAGGAAAAATGCGACCGGGTGAACGCCATTGAACGGGATAAGGCGCTGGCATGGGTGGAGAAAAACATCCGGGTGCCGCTGACTGAAGCTCAGAAAGCGGGGATCGCGTCATTCTGTCCTTACAACATTGGCCCCGGTAAGTGTTTCAGCTCAACCTTTTACCGGAAACTGAACACCGGAGACCGTAAAGGAGCATGTGCTGAAATTCGTCGCTGGATATATGACGGTGGTCAGGACTGCCGTATCCGTTCAAACAACTGCTACGGTCAGGTATCCCGGCGTGATCAGGAAAGTGCGCTGGCATGCTGGGGTATCGACAGGTAGCAGAATATTCTGCTGAAAAATGAGATATGCTCACGTGGACGGATAACACGAAATCCTGTGAACGGGCAAAACAGAAGTGAATAAAAGTAAAAACCCCGATTGCGCCAACAGTCGGGGTTTTTGTTTATGTATTAATTCTGCGAATGTGCATGGGGATCAGTCATGCCAGTAAAGCCTAACACGACGAAAGATAAATTTGGAGATGATCTGATGATAAAAGCAGAAACTACTCCGCAGGGGGCAGATGATGCCGCAAAAATCATCGCGGTATGCCGGGGCATCAGGCACATATTGACGCCAGTTGCATGGATTATTTGTACCGCACTGGTTGCATACACAACTATTTATTTAAACAGATGAGTACTGAATTTATTCGGGCAATGGCATTTGCCATTCGTATTGTGGCAATTGCTGTTCTGGTCCGGGCAAGCCGTTGGTGGTGACATGAACCGTGTTCTGTGTGTGGTGATTATTGCTCTGGCGGCAGGTTGTGGAGTGCTGTGGCTGGCAACAAACCATTACCGCGATAATGCCATCACCTATAAAGCGCAGCGCGATAAAAAAGCCAGAGAGCTGGAGCTGGCAAACGCAACCATTACTGATATGCAGGTGCGCCAGCGCGATGTTGCTGCGCTCGATGCCAGATACTCGAGGGAATTAGCCGATGCGAGAGCTGAAAATGAAACTCTTCGCGCTGACGTTGCCGCTGGTCGTAAGCGCCTGCGTATCAACGCCACCTGTCCAGGTCCCGTGCGTGAAGCCACCGGCACCGCCCGCGTGGATAATGCAACCGGCCCCCAACTGGCAGACACCGCTGAACGGGATTATTTCATCCTCAGAGAACGGTTGATGACAATGCAGAAGCAGCTGGAAGGGGCGCAGGAATATATCCGCATTCAGTGTATTAACTAGTATTTTTGTTATCCGGAGAATGCATGAAGAAATTACTGGTAACCGTAAAGCCTTTTCAGGGAACAATTCCGTTCCGTGTTTTGCAGTGTGGTCGTGTTCTTGTTGAAGGTACGTTTAGTGGTAAATGTACGCAATTACACTCCCGGACCTTTCAGGTGAATGCCACGAATGAAGAGCTAACCGTTGAGTGTACGATGAATGCCGCTAAATGCCGCATGGTATCCGCTGCATTACAGCCAGTGTGTTGAGCGACCTTATTATCCATGCGCGGTATTGTCGCCGTATTCCTGCATTAACAGAGACCGCAGCCCGACAGGGAGACTCCTCTGCGCGAGTGTGCGGGGATAATCAAAAACGATACACACCGGGGTTTACCGCGTGAACGGGACGCGGACTGCACCCACACGGTCGCCTGTCCGGTGCGATGGTGGAAGAAACCGGACAACAATACAATTGATAATCATTCTCATTTTGGCGGGTCCTCCTGGTGGGGTGGGTCATCCACGGGGCGGGTCGGCGCGGAAAAAGGCGCATTTTTTGATTTTTATGGCACCATCACCACCAGTGTAAGTTATTGATATATAGAAAAATAAAAATTTTTAGTGTCGAATTTGATTGTTTTTTGTTCATCACTGGTGTGTGTTTACATAATTTTCAGGGGGAGTTATGGATCGTGAATTAAAAAATCTGCATCTGAATATTTCCCAACTGGCCGCATTATCCGGTGCTCATCGACAGACTGTTGCGGCTCGGGTAAAAAACATAAGCCCAGCCGGTGGTCATGAGAGCAATCTCAAACTGTACCGACTGACAGATATCCTTGCCGAGCTGATGAAAGCTCCTCTGCCTGTAGATAACGAGGAAATGGATCCTCATGCGCGTAAAGCATGGTACCAGTCAGAACGTGACCGACTGAAATTTGAGCAGGAAACTGGTCAGCTTGTGCCAGTCAGTGATGTCAGGCGGTCCTTTTCTGTCGTGGTGAAAGCGATAGTTCAGGTACTGGAAACCTGGCCTGACCGGCTGGAGAGGGACAGGGGGTGGACCGCATCACAACTGAATGAAGTACAGATTGTGGTTGATGAGATCCGCGACACACTGGAAAAGGCAGTCATTGACTGTTGTGATGAGGCCGATATGTGAATCAGGTGAACGAGAGCCATAGCCGCGCATCCGATATCTGGCGCGAAGTGGCCTCGCTGTTTCGCCCACCTGGCCGGTTACCAGTAGCGGAAGCCATCAGGCGTTATATGCGGGTTCCACGGGGAGCCAATACTTCCGGTCCGTGGGAGTCATCGCTGACGCCCTATATGATTGACCCCATTAATACATTATCAGCCCGTGAATATGACGCGGTGGTGTTTGTGGGACCTGCGCGAACCGGGAAAACCGAAGGGCTGATTGATGGCTGGATTGTGTACGGCATCATCTGTGATCCGGCGGATATGCTGGTGGTGCAGATGACTGAGACGAAGGCGCGTGAGCATTCCAGAACGCGTCTTTCCAGGACGTTTCGCCACAGTCCGGAGGTCAGCAAGCGCCTCAGTCCTTCCCGTAATGACAACAACGTCCACGACAAAATGTTTCTTGACGGCTCATTCCTGAAAATTGGCTGGCCGTCGATCACCGTCTTTTCCTCTTCGGATTACCGTCGTGTGGCGCTGACGGATTATGACCGTTTCCCTGAAAACGTGGACGGGGAAGGGGATGCCTTCACGCTGGCCTCAAAGCGTACCACCACCTTTATGTCCTCGGGGATGACCCTGGTCGAGAGTTCACCGGGGCGGGATATCACCGATACCAAATGGCGTTGTGGTGGCGCACATGAGGCACCGCCAACAACGGGGATCCTGTCACTGTATAACCGGGGAGACCGCCGCCGGTGGTACTGGCCGTGTCCGCACTGCGGGGAATATTTTCAGCCGGTGATGGATAACATGACCGGATACCGGAATAACCCGGATTTTGTGGCTGCCGGTCAGGCTGCCCGTCTGATGTGTCCGCATTGTCGCGGGCTGATTGCCCCTGAGCAGAAACGCGAACTGAATAACCAGGGGATCTGGCTTCGTGAAGGTGAACGGGCGGCGGCGGACGGCAGTATCACCGGAACGCCACGAAATTCCCGGATTGCGTCATTCTGGATGGAGGGGCTGGCTGCGGCGTTTCAGACCTGGGAACAACTGATTTTTAAACTGCTGGCGGCAGAAGAAGAGTATGAGCGAACCGGCAGTGAAGAGACCCTGAAAGCGGTGGTGAACACCGATATCGGACGACCCTATCTGCCCCGTTCAGCCACGGAACAGCGTAAAAGTGAACTGCTTGAACAGCGTGCCGAGCCGTTTCCCAGGCGATCTGTGCCGGATGGTGTGCGTTTTATTGAGGCAACGGTTGACGTACAGGGCGGTAAAAATCGCCGTTTTGTTGTGCAGATCACCGGATACGGAGAGCAGGGGGAACGCTGGATTGTTGATCGCTACAACATCCGGCATTCACTGCGCTGCAGTCCCAACGGTGAAAGTCTGCCGGTTGATCCGGCGGCATATCCGGAGGACTGGGATTTGTTGCTGACGGATGTGTTCCATAAAACATGGCCGCTGGCTTCTGATCCGGATGTGCGCATGCGTCTGATGGCCATGGCGGTGGATACGGGAGGGGAAGCCGGGGTGACAGATAACGCCTATCGTTTCTGGCGTCGTTGCCGGAGTGACGGACTGGGCAACAGGGTGTTTCTGTTCAAGGGGGATGGTCTTCGCCGTGACAGGCTGATTAACCGTACCTTCCCGGATAATACCGGCAGAAGTGCCCGCCGTGCCAGAGCCAGTGGCGATGTCGCGCTGTGGCTGGTTCAGACGGATGCGTTTAAGGACCGTGTAAATAATGCCCTGTGGCGTGACACACCAGGGCCGAACTATATCCACTTTCCCGACTGGCTGGGGCGGTGGTTTTACGATGAGCTGACCTATGAAGAGCGCGGCAGTGACGGAAAATGGCGAAAACCGGGCAGGGGCGCTAACGAGGCGTTTGACCTGCTGGTTTATGCGGATGCGCTTGCCGTTCTGCATGGTTACGAAAAGATCCGCTGGCCCTCCGCACCGGACTGGGCACAGCGGGAAACGTGGCTCGTCTTCCCGCAGGAGCGTTCTGGTGAAACGGTATCCCCGGAACTGACGGCCGGGGCAGAAAAACGCCGTCGCCGGAAGAAAAAACTGCGTACGGAGCGTGCGGAAGATAATCCATGGATAACATCAGGAGGCTGGTTGTGAGCACAGAAGAAGCCAGAGAAATGATACAGCGGTACCGTGAAGCGGAAATGGCCGTACTGGAGGGGAAGTCTGTCACCTTCAACGGGCAGCAACTGACGCTGGAAAGCCTTTCTCAGATCCGCGCCGGACGTCAGGAGTGGGAACGCAGGCTTGCCGCGATGGTGAGCCGCAGGCGGGGAAAACCGGGATTTAAACTGGCGAGGTTTTAATGGCAATTATTGATGATGTGATAGGCGTGTTTTCCCCCGGATGGAAAGCAGCCAGACTGCGTTCAAGGGCGTTAATCATGGCCTATGAAGCGGTGAAACCGACCCGGACACATAAAGCCCGGCGGGAAAATCGCTCTGCTGATCAGCTCAGTAAATACGGTGCGGTTTCCCTGCGGGAGCAGGCCCGTTTTCTGGATATCAATCATGACCTGGTGATTGGTGTGTTTGACAAGCTGGAAGAGCGGGTGATTGGTGCCAGGGGAATTATTGTGGAGCCTCAGCCATTACGAAAAAACGGGGAAATGGCGGCAGAGCTGGCTGCGGATATCCGCCGGTTGTGGGCTGAATGGTCCGTGAGTCCGGATGTGACAGGGCAGTATACCCGTCCCGTGCTTGAACGTTTACTGCTGCGGACCTGGCTGCGGGATGGTGAAGTGTTTGCGCAGATGGTCAGTGGTGCGGGAAACGGTCTGGAACGGACGGCGGGAGTGCCATTCTGGCTTGAGGCGATGGAGCCGGATTTTGTTCCCATGCGCACTGATGAATCTGCCGGGCTGAATCAGGGGGTTTTTCTTGATGAGTGGGGAAGACCGAAAAAATATCTGGTTTATAAAAATTATCCGGTCAGCGGCCGGCAGAGTGATACGAAAGAAATCGCTGCCGGAAAAATGATCCACCTGAAGTTCACTCGTCGTCTGCATCAGACGCGAGGCTCATCCATGTTATCGGGGGTGCTGATGCGGATCAGTGCCCTTAAGGAGTATGAGGATGCGGAACTGACAGCGGCGCGTATTGCTGCGGCGCTGGGACTGTATATCCGTAAAGGTGACGGACAGGACTATGAAGATCCGGGGATCAAAGAAACCGAGCGGGAAGTCCATATCACCCCGGGTATTATTTATGACGATTTGCGCAAGGGCGAGGATATCGGCATGGTCAAATCTGACCGTCCCAATCCCAACCTTGAAACTTTCCGCAACGGCCAGTTGCGTGCAGTGGCAGCTGGCAGTCGTCTGAGTTTTTCCAGTGCGGCGCGTAACTATAACGGCACCTACAGCGCCCAGCGGCAGGAGCTGGTCGAGTCCACGGATGGTTACCTGATCCTGCAGGACTGTTTTATTGGCGCGGTAACCCGCCCGGTGTACCGGACATGGCTGAATATGGTGGTTGCGGCAGGTCTGCTGAAAATTCCGGCGGATGTGGAGATGAAAACGCTATATAACGCGACGTATTCCGGTCCGGTGATGCCGTGGATCGACCCGGTTAAGGAAGCTGAAGCCTGGAGAATTCAGATCCGGGGTGGTGCAGCGACAGAATCTGACTGGGTGCGTGCCGGCGGGCGCAATCCGGATGAGGTCAAACGTCGCCGCAAGGCTGAAATTGATGAAAACAGCAGACTGGGGCTGGTCTTTGATACTGACCCCGTCAACGACAAAGGAGGCAACAGTGCCGGAACTGAACGACAGTATCAGCGTGACACCGAAAGCCAGCATGAAGAATAAATCCTGGTTCAGGATGCAGGCTGGGGGGCCGGGTGACGCGGATATTTATATTTATGACGAGATTGGTTTCTGGGGAGTTACCGCGAAGCAGTTTGTCAGCGAACTGAATGCTCTGGGTGATATCACCCACATTAATCTCCACATCAACTCACCGGGTGGCGATGTCTTTGAAGGCATCGCCATTTTTAATTCCCTGAAAAATCAGGGGGCGACCATTACCGTGTATGTGGATGGCGTTGCCGCCTCGATGGCATCTGTGATTGCGATGGCCGGTGATACGGTCATTATGCCGGAAAATGCCTTCATGATGATCCATAAGCCATGGGGATTCAGTGGCGGGGATGCTGAGGATATGCGCAGTTATGCCGATTTGCTGGATAAAGTCGAATCGGTACTGTTGCCAGCCTATGCGCAGAAAACCGGAAAAACCACCGATGAAATTGCCGCCATGCTGGCGGATGAAACCTGGATGTCCGGTGCCGAATGTCTGGCACACGGATTTGCTGACCAGGTGACACCCGCTGTTGAGGCAATGGCATGTATTCAGTCAAAACGTACAGAGGAATTTAAAAAGATGCCGGAATCCATCCGAAACATGATTACTCCGCCACGCAACAGTGCCCCGCGTGATACCACAGTGATAATCCCTGCACCGGCGGTAACAGAACCATCACCGGTACCGGCAGTGTCTGATGAGGCGACCATTCGCGCCCGCGTTATGGCAGAACAGAAAGCCCGCATGTCAGGCATTAACGATCTGTTTGCCATGTTCGGCGGTCGCTATCAGACGCTTCAGGCACAGTGCGTGGCTGATCCTGACTGTTCGCTGGAAATGGCCCGTGAACGTCTGCTGAATGAAATGGGCAAGGAGTCCTCGCCGACCAACAAAAACACACCGGCTCATATTTATGCCGGAAACGGCAATTTTGTGGGAGACGGGATCCGCCAGGCGATGCTGGCCCGTGCCGGATTTGAAAATGTCGAGAAGGATAACGCCTATAACGGGATGACCCTGCGTGAATGGGCTCGCATGTCACTGACGGAGCGCGGTATTGGGGTGGCCAGTTATAACCCCATGCAGATGGTCGGGCTGGCGCTGACGCACAGCACCTCTGATTTTGGCAATATCCTGCTGGATGTGTCGAACAAGGGGCTGATCCAGGGCTGGGAGGAATCAGAAGAAACCTTCCAGAAGTGGACCCGTAAGGGACGCCTGTCAGACTTCAAAACAGCGTATCGCGTGGGGATGGGCGGTTTTGGTTCTTTGCGTCAGGTTCGTGAGGGGGCGGAGTATAAATACATCACCACCTCAGATCGCAAGGAGACCATTGCTCTGGCCACCTACGGGGAGATTTTCTCCATCACCCGCCAGGCCATTATCAATGATGATCTGAATATGCTGGTGGACGTGCCGATGAAGATGGGGCGTGCGGCGAAGGCAACGATTGGTGACCTGGTTTACAAGGTGCTGACGGATAACCCGAAACTGTCCGACGGTAAGGCGCTGTTCCATGCCGATCACAAAAATATTGCCACCGGGGGGATCTCCGTTTCCGGACTGGATGCGGCCCGTCAGATGATGCGCCTGCAGAAAGAAGGCGATCGTGCCCTGAATATCCGTCCTGCCTTTATGCTGGTACCGGTGGCACTGGAGACGGTGGCGAACCAGACCATCAAATCGGCCAGTGTGAAAGGGGCGGATGCAAACGCCGGTGTCATTAACCCTATCCAGAACTTTGCTGAGGTGATTGCAGAAGCGCGTCTTGATGCGGCAGACCCGAAAACCTGGTATCTGGCGGCGGCACAGGGCACTGACACCATTGAAGTGGCCTGGCTGGATGGTGTGGACACGCCATACATTGATCAGCAGGAAGGTTTCACCACTGACGGTATTGCCACAAAAATTCGTATTGATGCCGGTGTGGCACCACTTGACTGGCGCGGTCTGGTGCGTTCGTCGGTGGCCTGATAACCGCGTTATCACAATCACTGCCCGAAAGGGCTTTTTTTATGCCTGAAAAACAGCCCCACAGGGGCTGTCCGGAGAAACAGCATTATGGCGAAAAATTTTGTACAGGACGGCACCACCATTGAACTGGTGAATGCCGGAGATCAGACCATCCTGAGCGGTGCTGCGGTGGTGGTCGGCAGTATGGTGGCAGTGGCCATTACCGATATTCCTGCCGGTGATGCCGGTGACGGTTTTGCCGAAGGCGTGTTCCTGCTGCCCAAACAGTCTGCTGACGATATTCAGTCCGGCGCGGTGGTTTATCTGAAGGACGGGGTTGTGCAGCTGGCTGCAGACGGTGCGGTGGCTGCGGGGGTAGCCTGGGAAAATGCTCCTGCAAACAGCGCCACTGTGGCGGTAAAAATCAATGTCTGATCTGTTTACGCGAATGTGTTGCCGGATGGACGGGGCGACCGTTCGGATGATGGGCAAACAGGCAGAGATTAACGGCGTAGTGTATGACGTGATGCCGGAGGAAGAGTCCGCGGAGATGGGGGCGCTTTCGGGCAGCCAGTTGTCACTGGTGGTGTTTTCAGCCCGGTACCGTCCGGCCCGTCATGATGTTGTTGTGTTTGCGGGGCGCACACTGACGGTGACCCGTTATGACACGTACAACGGTAAACCCCGGATTTTTGTCGAACAGGAATGAGTATGGCAATAAAAGGTCTGGCGCAGGCCATGAAAAATCTGGATGCAATTGATCGCCGTGCCGTTCCCCGGGCCTCTGCCACGACACTGAACCGCGTGGCGGGGGCCATTATTGCGAAAACGGCCTCTTCAGTTGCCAGGGAGCTGGCCGTTCCCCGTCGTCTTATCCGTGCCCGCATCCGGTTAAGTCCGGCACGACCGGATAAGGTTTACGCAAAGGTTTACATCAATACCGGCAACCTGCCCGCCATCAAACTGGGGGAGGCCCGCGTTCGACTTTCCCGCAGAAAACGGAGAAAGAAAGGACAGCGTGCGGCCCTGAAAGGGGGCGGCAGTGTGCTGATTGTGGGGAAAAGACGGATCCCGGACGCCTTTATCACCCGGCTGGCTAACGGACGCTGGCATGTGATGCAGCGTATGCCGTGGGCATCATCGTCCACCGGCGCGGACGGCAAAGGGAGGCCGAAACGCCACCGTCTGCCGATCGAAGTGGTGAAGATTCCGACTGCCGGACCGCTGGCAGAAACCTTTGAACGTGAACGGGACCGGATGTACCGGGAAAAATTACCGGCGCAGATGATGACGGCCATGGCGCATCAGTTACGCCTGGTGCTGAAACGAAAATGACAGGGAGGGTGTATGAAACACCGTGAAATACGGGCGGCAGTTCTGTCTGCCCTGAAAGAAAATATTTCTGAGCGGGTGAACTGGTTTGACGGCCGCCCGGTATTTATTGATGAACAGGAACTGCCTGCGGTGGCGGTTTATCTGACAGATGCTTCTGCGACGGAGGAGTTTGTTGACGAGGGGACCTGGGAGGCCGTGCTTCATATTGAGGTGTTTCTCAGGGCGAAAGAGACGGACTCCGTGCTGGATATGTGGATGGAAGAAAAAATACTTCCGGCGCTGGAGGCAGTTCCCGGGCTCAGTGCATTACTGCTGAAGATGAATCTTCAGGGGTATGACTATCGCCGGGATGACGAATATATGATGTGGGGATCGGCTGATCTCCAGTGGAATATTACTTACCAGATGTGAGGACGTTATGACGCTCCCTAATCCCCTTGCGCCGGTAAAAGGTTCCGGCACCACGCTCTGGGTTTATACCGGAAATGGCGATGCCTGGGCAAACCCGCTGTCAGATGATGACTGGACGCGCCTGGCAAAAATAAAGGATCTGACCCCCGGCGAGATGACGGCGGAATCCTACGACGATAACTATCTGGATGATGAGGATGCTGACTGGGTATCCACCGGGCAGGGGCAGAAATCCGCCGGTGACACCAGTTTTACGCTGGCCTGGAAGCCCGGCGAGAAAGGGCAGCGTGATTTGATTGCCTGGTTTGACAGCAGCGAGACCCGGGCCTACAAAATCCGCTTCCCGAACGGCACGGTGGATGTGTTCCGGGGCTGGGTGAGCGCCATTGGTAAATCCGTGACCGCCAAAGAAGTGATCACCCGCACTGTGAAAATCACCAATATTGGTCGTCCGTCGCTGGCTGAGGATCGGGGAGAAATCACACCGGTCACCGGTATTACCGTGACGCCACTAACGGGGAATGTGGCAAAAGGTCAGAATATCACCCTGACCGTGGCCGTTCAGCCGGAAGGCGCAACGGATAAAACGTTCCGCGCAACCTCAGCGAATCAGAATTTCGCCACCATTACCGTGAAGGGGAACACGATCACCGTGAAAGGTGTTGCGGCAGGTAAAGCGCAGATCCCTGTTGTCACCGGCAATGGTGAGTTTGCGGCGGTGGCGGAGATCACCGTCACGGATGGCGCTGCGGGCTGAGGGGGGAGATAAAGCATGTTTCTGAAAACAGAACAATTTGAATATAACGGGGTGTCCGTCACGCTGTCGGAGCTGTCTGCGCTGCAGCGGTTTGATTATATGAAGTTTGTTTCAGACGCAGCACAACAGGAGACAACGGAGCATGATGCCGTGCACATTAACCAGCGATATCTGGAAACGGCATCCCTGCTTGTGGCGATGTCGCTATGGCATTCCCATTCCCTCAAAGGCACTCTGGCCTCTCCGGAGACAGAGATGCAGCAGATCCGCCGTGAAGTGATGCTGGGATGGCCTGCTGATGCACTGAATCAGGCAACGAACCGGGTGCTTTATCTTTCAGGTATGCTGGATAACCGGCACGATGCCGATCCTGAACCAACCGGGAAAGCAGAAGCGACTGAGCCGGTAACATCAAAAAAGCATTCGAAGGCGAGCTGAACTTTGTCCTGAAACTGGCGCGTGAGATGGGGAGAGCCGACTGGCGCGCCATGCTTGCCGGGATGACATCCACCGAATATGCCGACTGGCGACGTTTTTACTGCACGCATTATTTTCAGGATACCCAGCTGGATATGCATTTTTCCGGGCTGACGTACGCCGTACTCAGCCTGTTTTTTTGCGATCCGGATATGCATCCGGCGGATTTCAGCCTGTTCGCTCCGGAGGCAGAGGAAGGGCAGGCGGAGACGCCGGACGAAAATGATGTACTGATGCAGAAGGCGGCGGGCCTCGCCGGTGGAGTCCGTTTCGGGGAGGAGGGAAGGAGGTTGTGACAGTTATTGATGGCATCAGAGGACATTTCAGGAGGTGACCACGATGGCAGGTAATTTTGCCGATCTGACAGCCGTGCTGACACTGGATTCTGCCCGTTTTTCTGAAGAGGCAGCGCGGGTAAAAAAAGAGCTGGGTGAAACCAGTGCGCTTGCTGATTTGATGTCCGGGAAAGTCAGTCAGTCTTTCAGAAAACAGGCTGATGCTGCTGAGCAGAGTCTGAGCCGACAGGCGCTGGCTGCACAAAAAGCCGGGATATCAGTCGGACAGTATAAGGCTGCCATGCGCACACTGCCCGCACAGTTCACGGATATTGTCACTCAGCTTGCCGGTGGTCAGAATCCCTTCCTTATCATGCTGCAGCAGGGGGGGCAGATCAGCGATTCATTCGGTGGACCGCTCAGCCTGCTTACCCTGCTGAAGGAGGAACTTCTCGGGATCAGGGATGCCTCTGAATCATCAGAGGATTCGCTGTCAGATACGGCAAATGCTCTGGCTGAAAATGCCCGGAATGCCGGTGAACTGGGGCGATTGATGTCGGTGGCCCGTGTGGCGGCAGGTGGCGGGGTTGCCGTACTGGCCGCGCTTGCTGCTGCCGCCTGGCAGGCAGAGCAGGCTGACCGGGCCTTGTTGCGTTCACTGACCCTGACCGGAGGGGCGGCTGCCACCACAACGGCAGAATTGTGGAAAATGGCCGGGGTGATCAGCGATGAAGCCGGTGGTGGTATCAGACAGGCGGCAGAAAATCTGGCCCGTCTGGCAGAAAGCGGGAAATATACCGCCGGGCAGCTACGGATCATGGGGGAAACCTCTCAGAGATGGCTGCAGACGGTGGGGGACGATGCCGGGAAGGTGGAAAAAGCCTTTGAAGGGATTGCAGCAGATCCGGTGAAGGCGCTGGCCTCCCTGAATCAGCAGTATAACTTCCTGAGCGTTTCCCAGTTACGCCATATTGATGAGCTTGAGCGCACGAAAGGTAAACAGGCTGCGGTGACGGAGGCGATGTCCCTGTTTGCAGATGTCATGAATGCACGTCTGGAGCAACTTGATAAAGCGGCCACGCCGGTGGAAAAAATCTGGGACGATGTTAAAACCTGGACTTCTGACGCATGGGCATGGATAGGTGATCATACTCTGGGGGCACTCAGTCTGATCACTGACGTGGTGGCCGGAACCGTTGAACAGGTGAAGCTGCTGCTTGTGCAGGGGGATCTGGCGCTGGCTGAATTTATTCAGTCAGCCTGGGAAACGACAAAAGATGTCCCCGGCGTCAGTGCGCTGTTTGGCGAGCTGGCAGAAGAGAACCGGGAATTTATTGAGAAAACAAAACGCGATGAGCTGGCGCTGAGAAAATCCATTGCGGAACGGGATGCGCGTATACGCCAGGGGGAAATGGGGTACATCAACCGTTCGCGTGCAACAGGCGTCAGCAAAGGTCCGGGGCAGCAGGAAGCCGTCAGCCGTCTGGCTGAAGAGCTGACAGGTAAAAAGCATACATCACCGAAAACGCGCTCTGCCGGGGAGAGGGAAGAGGAGCAGGCAAGAGAGGCTCTGCTTGCCCTTGAAGCTGAGCTCAGGACGCTGGAGAAGCACAGTGGTGCGAATGAGAAAATCAGCCGGCAGCGCCGTGATTTATGGAAGGCGGAAAGTCAGTACGCAGTCCTGAAAGAGGCCGCCACGAAACGACAGTTATCCGGGCAGGAAAAATCCCTGCTGTCCCATGAGAAAGAGACGCTGGAGTACAAACGCCAGCTGGCTGAGCTGGGCGACAAGGTTGAATACCAGAAACGCCTGAATGAGCTGGCACAGCAGGCGGCACGGTTTGAAGAGCAGCAGAGCGCGAAGCAGGCCGCCATCAGCGCAAAAGCCCGTGGTCTCACTGACCGTCAGGCGCAGCGGGAGTCTGAAGCGCAGCGTCTTCGTGACGTGTATGGCGATAATCCGCAGGCGCTGGCCCGGGTCACCGGGGCACTGAAACAGACATGGGCGGATGAAGACATGCTGCGCGGTGACTGGCTGGCCGGGCTGAAGTCCGGCTGGGGGGAGTGGGCGGAAAG
>QWCB01003817.1_pt1 | contig 19744 bp, 22 predicted proteins | sample 1972511 | NCBI WGS metagenome assembly QWCB01 (sample SAMN09866719, study PRJNA288562) | Human gut metagenome isolate term5_stool, whole genome shotgun sequencing... | isolation source: gut | host: Homo sapiens | place: USA: California
CTGAAATATAACACCTTCACCGAAATGAACTTTAACCGCTTCGACTTTTCGGATGGCAACGAAATTGTCGGCTCAATGTTTGCCAAATGCGAGATGCAGCTGGCAAGTTTCAAGGGCACAGAGCTGCACGAAACGGAGTTCTACCAGTGCGATCTGCGCAAAGCGGATTTCCGGGACGCCACGGGCTATAAGGTGGATATTCTGGGCAGCCGCATGAAGGATGCCAGGTTCTCGCTGCCGGAGGCGGTAAATCTGCTGGCTGATTTGAAGATCAAGCTGTCCTGAACAGGGAGGGCAACGGCTACACCGCCGACAAGCTGACCTTGCAGGATCTGGAAGCCGAGTAAGACATAATAAAATAAGTGAAAAGGGAGCTCTGCCCGGACATTCGTCCGTGACGGAACTCCCTTTTTTGCTTTGTATTTCACGGAAAAAGACCTGATACACCGACAAGGGCAAGGCGGAAAAACACCTTGCCTATGCCTGCTGCTTTCGGCAGAACGACAGAAATTTTCTTTAAAATTTGTGCAATTTTCAACGGAAGCAAAATGACCGGCAGTCAACACTTTATTATTTTAACACGGCAAAGGCTTTTTGCTGCTTCTCCTGCCGGAAATGTATCCAAAAGCTGTTCACACTTTAGTCATACTCATTTGACAGAAACTGCTTTTTTGAGTATCATGTCCGTATCACGAGGACGGCGGACAGAAAATACCCGCTTTTTTTCGTTTATTCTGTATTTATAGGAAGGACAATCTATGGCAACCATGAAAGATATCATCCAGAGCTCGCTGCTGCTGGCGCTGGTCATCGGCGGTCTTTTGTACATTTCCGCATTCTCGCTGGTCTACCTCAAAAAGGCCTACGACCACTGTCTGGAGTTGGGCATCACCCGCAAGGAACTGAGCAACGTGATCAAATCCAGCCTTATATTTTCCGTCGTGCCCAGCCTTTCCATCGTGGTGGGTCTGTTCGTGCTCATTGCGGTGCTGGGCAGCGTGTGGGCATGGTGGCGGCTGTCGGTCATCGGTTCTCTGTCCTACGAGACTATGATCTCCAGCTCCATTGCGCAGGTGCTGGGCTACGCATCCTCTGCGGAAATGCTGGAAAGCGCCACCGGACGGCAGTTCGGCGTGGTGATGATCCTGATGAGCGTGGGTATGCTGAGCGGTTTCCTGATCCTGCTGCCCCTCGGCAAAAAGCTGTGCAAGAGCGTGGACCGCTCTGCAGCCGAAAACGGCGGCAGCACCTGGAAAAACGTGCTGTCCGGCGTGTTCATGCTTGTGATGTTCTCGGTATACATTCCCATTCTGCTGTTCACTGACAATGTGCAGGCTGCCGTTATGATCACCGGCCTTGTGATCGCCATTGGTGTGGGCGTGCTGGCAAAGCGCCCGGGTCTTGCATGGCTCAATAACTTCGTGATGGCATTCTCCATGCTGGGCGGTCTGATCTCGTCGCTGGCGTGGGTACGGATTTTCGGTTGAGGAGGGAAACGGACATGAGCAAAGCAAAGACTGAGACCAAAATGGACTCCTTCCAGAGCTGGGCGCACCGCTGGGGCCGTGTGGGTACCCTGATCGCCCTCATTTACATGGTGGCGCTGCCCTTTGTGGTGCTGGCTGCCTACGACAGCATCCCGTCTCTGGGCGAGGTGTTCAACGTGAACACCTTTTCCATCCTGCTCATCTACATCCCGGTGGGCTTTTCGGAAGCACTGAGCTACACCCCCATTCTGGGCTGCTCGGCCTATCTGGCCTTCATCACCGGCAACATTATGAACCTGAAGCTCCCGGTGGCAGCAAACGCCATGAACCTGACCCAAAAGCAGTCCAACACCCCGGAGGGTGAGGCCATTGCCTCGGTGGCTGTTGCGGTCTCCTCCCTGATGACCGTTGCCATCCTGACGCTGGCAGCGGTGTGCGCCTCCTTCATCAGCCCGGTATTCGAGCTGCCCGCCGTCAAGACAGCCTCCGGCTACCTGCTGCCGGCCCTGTTCGGCTCCATGGCGCTGGGCCTGTTCGCCAGCTCGTCCAGTGGCAGCAAGGTGGTCAAGGGTGGCATCAAGGGGGTGCTTCCGGTGCTGATCATCATGACGGTGCTCTCCCTTGCCGCACGCCTTGCGGGCTACGGTTCCGTGCTGGGCGGGCTTGTGGGCATCTTTATCATCGTGATGCTGCCCATCGGCATCCTGACTTCCTATGTGTTGTGGAAGAAGGGCAAGATCCAGGTGGTGGACAAAGAGCAGAAGTAAAGCAATCGGAACGGTCTGGATCCTGTATGGTACAGGGCTCAGGCCGTTTTGCTTTCATTAAGGGGGCAGGGGTGACTACTCCGCACCTTCCGAAAATTGACAAATAATTCTCAATTTTAGTATTCTCAACGAGGCCATTGAGCAGATCAGCTTTCAGGCTACGAAGGCCCGAGCCTTTGCCGCTGGCAGATAAAGGCATAGAATAACAAAAAAGTCTGAACTGAGGCATGAGCCACCGGTTCAGACTTTTTTCATACTATGAAAACACCAGCTGCTGCGGATAGCAGCGTGCAGTTCAATTTGTTATCAGCACTCGTCGTACTGTTTTTGCAGATATTGCAGGCACTGGACTGCGTTTTCCGGGGTGGTGTTCTCCAAGGTGGCGAACACATAGGGCTTCTGTTCCTTGGCAAACCGCAGAATGGTGCGGTAGTCGCCCATACCGCCCTGTCCGGCACCGGTGGCAGCCAGCTGCCCGTCGGCGTCCTGCAGCAAAAAGTCCTTGAAGTGGATCATGGCCACATCCTTGCCCAGCAGCTCAATGGTCTCGGCGAACACTTCCTCCCGCTGGTCCACGTTTTCCATGTTCAAAAGGTTCACCGGGTCGAGCAGAATCTGCAGATTGGGGCTGCCGATCTCGTCCAGCACGGTGCGGGCGCGGCGGGCGTCATACACAATGTGTCTGACCACCGGCTCAATGGCAATGGTCACGCCGTATTGCTCGGCGCAGCGCACCACCGGCTTGAAGTTCTTGATAAAGGTAGCAAGGGCGGCATCGCTGCGGCACTCCGGGCAGAACTTGTACTCTGCGTTGGGTGCACCGGTCTCGGTGCCCACCATGCCGCAGCCCAGCAGGCTGGCAAAGCGGATATGCGCGTAGTACTTTTCCTGAATGGCGTGCAGAGCATCCGTATCCGGGTGCGCCAGATTCAGGTAGTTGCCCAGCACTGCAATGTCCAGCTCATTTTTTGCAAACAGACGGCGCAGATAGGCCGCGTAGCCGGGGGTGAGGGCAGAGGGGGTGTTGGGCACCTCCTTCAGGGATTTGCTCAGCGCCAGATGCACGCAGGAAAAGCCCTTCTGGCGTACCAGCGGCAGCACCTGTTCAATGGGCAGCTTTTCTGCATCGTGCAGACGTAGACCGAATTGGATCATGCTTGGTTCCTCCTTTTGTTCCGGGGCGTGTTTTCTCTATTATACAACAAGATCCGCCATTCGCAAACACCCGGACAGAGAAAAAAGTGCAGGTTTTATGCTTCTTCGATCCGGCCATCCTGCATCCGCAGCACCCGGTCTGCCTGCGCCGCAAGCCCCTGGTCGTGGGTGACATACACAACGGTCTGGTGCTGCTGTGCGGCTGCCTCCCGCAGCAGGCGGAATACCTCCACGCTGTTCTGGTGGTCCAGGTTGCCGGTAGGCTCGTCTGCCAGCACGACCGCAGGGCGGGTGATCAGTGCCCGGGCAATGGCGGCGCGCTGCTGCTGCCCGCCGGAAAGCTGGGTGGGCTGGCGCTGCAGCAGCGCGGTCAGCCCCAGCTGCCGGGTAAGCAGGGCAAGGTATTCCTCGTCCGGCTCCCGTTTGTCCAGCAGCAGCGGCAGCAGGATGTTGTCCCGCACCGTATACTCCGGCAGCAGGTGGAATGCCTGGAACACGAACCCCAGCCGCGTACGGCGCAGCCGGGCAAGTGCGGCATCCGGCAGCGCATACAGATCCTGCCCTTCCAGCAGTACCTTGCCGCTGGTGGGGGCATCCAACCCGCCAAGTGCCTGCAGCAGGGTAGATTTGCCGCAGCCGCTGGCCCCGATGATGGCGGTAAACCTGCCCTGCTCGATCTCCACATCCACCCCGCGCAGGGCGTGGGTGGCACCGGTGCCGGTGCCGTAGGTACGGGTCACAGCCCGGGCTTCCAGTACGATCTCTCTCATCGCGTTACACTCCTTTTTTCAGATTGTCCATGGGCTGGCTGCGTGCCAGCCGCTCCAGCGGGGCCAGCTGCAGCGCCAGCACGAACAGCAGATAACCTGCGCATACCGCAAGGTGCAGCGCCCAGGGATACTCCGATACGGCCATAGGCAGGGCCGCAAAGGTCAGGATGCGGCCGCTCTGCCGGGTGACCAGGCTGTGCCAGCTCCAGCGCCACAGGCCCCATACGGCCAGGTTGCCCAGCAAAAGCGCACCCAGCACTGCAAGCACGCCCTGCCGGATGCCGCAGTGCCGCAGCATGGCAGCCGAGGTGCCCTCTGCCTGAAAGATACCGATGCGCAGCCGCTGGTGCTGCCAGTACAGCCCGAACAGGTTCCACAGTAAAAACAGGGCCAGTGCAGCGCCCACCACTCCGGCGACCGCCCAGAAGAACGCGCCGGTGCTGCCTTCCTGATACATCCGGCTGGCAGTTTCGTAGCTGTTGGTGCGCAGTACGCCGCCCCGGCGGGTCACCAGCCCTGCAATGGATTTCTGGGTAGCGTAGCTGGCGTTGGCTTTTAGTTTCAGGTTGATGGCGGTATACCCGTAGGGCGTGCCGTATTCTTCTGCCCAGAGGGCGCGGCCCAGCGCCTGGCTGCAGTACAGCTGGTAGGTGGTGGGGGAGCTGTCTGCAAAGGGCAGGCTGTCCATATCAATGCTTGCAATCACGCCGCCGATGGTCAGGCTCTTTTGGCTGTGTGCGCCGTCCAGGGTAGGGTACTCCAGCACTGCCGTGCAGCCCGCAAAGGGTGCGGCCTGCGTGCCCCACTGGGTCTGGCCGTTTTCGTCCAGTACAAAATCCGGCGCATACAGCAGCACGGCCTGCCCGCTGCGCAGTGCGTCCAGATCCACAGGGGTGCTGCACTGCGCAGCCAGCGCTTCCAGCTCTGCATCCGGCAATGCGGTGACAAGGGTGTTTACCGTGTCTGCATCCTGCATGGTAAACATGGTGTAGAGGCTGTCCTGGTGGGTATACAGTCCCCACAGGTCATGCGCCGTAAAGGCATCGCTGGAAAGGCCGCACAGATAGTTCATATCGGTGCGCATGGCGGCCTGCTGGACGTCCGGCAGGCGCAGCAGATCCTCCGCAAGGCCGTCGGTCAGGGTGTTCTGCCCGGCGCTTACCTGCACCGCTGCCGAAGCCGCCGTGCGGCGGTAGGGAAGCAGCTTCCAGGTGCTCAGGAACACACAGCACAGCGCCAGCGTAAGCCCCAGCGCATTGAGCACCACCAGCCGCAGCGGCAGCGGCGTAAGCAGCCGCACACGGCGCTGTAATCTTACCTTTTTCTGGGGCAGATGGGTCAGCTTTTGCCCGGCCTGCCGCAGGGCAGGCAGCAAAAAGCCCAGCAGCACGGCCCCGGTGCCGGTAGCCCACGCCAGCGCCAGCTGTCCCCACGGCAGGCTGAGATAGCGCACGTGCCCCTGCACGGCAAGGGTGGCGGCACACAGGCCGACCCCCAGCAGGCTGCCGATCGGCAGGCAGAACAGCAGCAGAAAAACGGCTTCCCACAGGCACAGCGCCACGAGGGCGGTTTTTCCGGCACCGATCATACGCAGAGTGACAAGGCTCTGCTCCCGGCGGCGCAGCTGCAGGGTGCACAGCACGAGCACCGCGCACAGGGTCAGCAGGGCACAGCCGCCCATAAAAGCCCAGCTGCCGCTCCGGGTCAGATCCGCTTCCGGATAGGCGTAGGTGTTGCGCACCCAGGTGGGATCCTGGCTGCCGTCTATATAAGGAGCCAGCGGCACGGCACCAGCATAGCAGCACAGCAGCTGTATTTTGCTGTCCCAGCTTTGGGGCAGACTGTCGGCGGTGACCAGCGCATCCACCGGCAGGTTGCTGCCCACCGCCCAGTAGGCATCGTAGGAGGGCAGCACCCCGCACAGGGTAAATTGCAGCAGGACCGGTGCATCGTCCCCATGCACCGCCTGCAGGGTCACGGTCTGCCCCAGCTCATAGGAGGCCCCGATGCTGTCCAGCACCGAGGTGGTCAGCGCTGCCTCTCCGGCGGTGCCGGGCAGCCGTCCGCTGAGCAGCTGCAGCTGCCCACAGGAGAGATATCCCTCGTCCACAGTGCCCAGCGCGCCAAAGGCAAGGTCCTTGTCGTTGACAAGGATCGCATACTGCGCCGCACGCCCCACCGCAGCGGGGGCTGTCTGCTGCACAAAGGCATCGGCATCTGCGGCGGTCAGGTCGTAACGGGCAAGCTGCCAGGCACCGTAAAGATCCTGGCGCTGCACCTCCATGGCGCGGCTGCCGCTCTGCTGATAGCACAGCACCGCTGTAAGCAGCGCAAACACTGCCGCCAGCACGCAGAGCATCATAGCGGTATCGCGGCGGCGGCCTTTCAGCCCGCGCCAGGCGATGGTTCCCAAAGAGTGACGCATTCCATTTTCCCTCCTGTTAGTTGTTGTTGCTTGTATTATACTGCTTTTTTTTACGAAGACAATATTTTTGCGACATCTTGCACAAATTTTACGAAGAAAGTCGTTCTTTGCGCAGGAAGGAGCCTGCGTTCGGCACAAAAAAATCCCCGGATCCAAATGGATCCAGGGATTTTGTATGGAGCTGGTGACAGGAGTTGAACATCTAAGAAGAAGCGTTTGTACGAAAATATAGCGTTTTTAGCACGGAAACATGACGCAAAACCGTCATTCTGGTTTATTTATGTAAATCATGTTTGCAAGGCTGCAAATAAAAGTGTTGTCCAAAGTGTTGTCCACTCAGGCGTTACCCAGCAGCTTTATAAACTCTGCATCCACGGCGCGCGCGGTGTTCTCTGCATCGCCATTCAGAGCGTGGGCGTATACGCCGAGCGTGTCCATGCTCTTGCTATGCCCTACAAGCGCCTTAACATCCCCGGCGGGAAGGTTCTTCACGATGGACACGAACGTGTGCCGCAGCGAGTACAGGGACACCGGCGGCAGGTCGTTTGCTTTACAGTAGACTTGCCAGCGCTTGTAAAAATAGCCCTCGCTGACGATATCAAACACGCTGCCCCCGGCGCTGGTGACTGCCCGCTGCTGTTCCAGCACAGACCGCGCAAAGCCCGACAGGGCAAACGAGCGCAGCGCATTTTCGTTCTTGCCTTGCGTTTCTTCGCCCAGCACGTTTACGGCGCGCCTGATCGTGACCGTTTCGCCCTGCACATCTGCCCAGCGCAGCCCCAGCAGCTCACCCGGACGCAGCCCGGTAAGCACCGCAAACCGGTACGCGCCTATAAAATCATCTTGCACCCGCTTGCCCCTGTAAAGCGTGCTGGACACGCTAAAAAGCGTTTTCAGGGCATCCGGCTGTAATATCGTCTTGCCCTTCAAACGCGCCCCGGCGGGCACCCGCAGCCCCTCAGGATTGAAGGTGGTAAGCTTGCGCGCCCGGCAGTATTTGCAGAATGACCGCATATCGGCGCAGAGGGATTGCAGCGTTTTCTTGCTCAGGTCGTCCGCAAACGCCTTGTTGACCACGTTTTGCAAGTCCTGTTCTGTCAAGCTGGTGATCCGCTTTTTCCCTATGGCGGGCAGTATGCGAGTTCTCCAGCGGCTTTCTACGTTCCGGCAGTTGCCGGTGCCGGTGGTCTGTTCCAGAGTGGCGTACCAGTCCGCATACAGCTTTTCTATTCGTTCCCCGCTGGGATTTACACCTGTTTCAAGCCAGGCATCTGCCTTTGCTTTTACCTCGGCCTGTCCCTTGCGCCCCGGCAGGCTGGAATAAAAAAACTTGCGTTGTCCGTCCTTCTGGGCGGTGGTGTACCAGCGTTCACGCTTTGGCTCCCACTTGACCGCGCTTGTGCATTTGCTCATCTGGCTGCACCTTCCTTCTTTTGTGCATTTTGCCCCCGGCGGTGCTCTGATCGCGGGGTGCTGCATCGCACATAACCGGCAAAATGCCTAAATTTAGCGCCCACGGTTCACGCTGTGGGCGTTTTTCTTTTTATTCCAGGTCGTTTTCGTCACCAGTGCCCGCGCTCTGGGTGCTGTCCCCGGCGGGTGCTTTCTGGTATTTTGGCAGCTGTGCAAGCTCTTCAACCCGTTCAACTGCTGTTTGTTGACCAGCGGAGTTCATTGTATCCATAAGCTTAAGCATCTGTATTTGAACTTCTGGCAGAGTTAATGAAATTTTCTTTTTTCTGTTTTGCTCATCAGAAAGGTATTGTTTTACATAATCCGGTCCATCTACTTTCAAAATATCTTCAGGAATAAGAAATTTCTTAGCAAAGATCGGTATTCTGTCAGCTAATATTTTATTCAAGATTTCGGCATCTGGTAAACAATCGTTACTATTTACTTTTTTTAGGCTATATCGTACCGATTGCGCAAGTTCTTCCAGTGCGCCGCGCTCCCTGCTTATAATTGCTTCCCCTTCTTCAGGATCAGAATAAAAATAGCTTATCGGAAGTCCAAGCGCGTTTGCTAAACGTGTGATTGTCCCAGCATCAATACCATCGCTATCACGTTTTACCGCAGAATAAAGAGTTGAATATGGAACATCTGCCTTAATGGCAAGTTGACGCAATGTTATCCCAGCCTCTTTACATTCTTCTCCAATCCGTTTTCCTAATCCCACAAAGAAGCCTCCTCTTTTTCGTTGTTGCGTAAATTGTACCACATATTTCCGCAATTGCAAATATTTTTCTTGACACTTATGCAAATGCGCATATAATTAAAGATGCTAACGCAATTGCATAAATAACGGAGGTGACCTAAATGCACATTGACAGAATCAAACTAATCGCAGAGATGGCACGGCAAGATATCGGCATTAGCCAGCTTGCCAATATGGCTTGTGTATCTCGCTGCACAGTGTCCGCCTTGCGTGGTGGCAAAAGCTGCACGGAAAACACAGTAAAGCGTGTTGCCGCCGCTCTGGGCGTGACCGTTGAAGAACTGAAGGAGGATTAAACCATGATTCATCTGATTGGCAGCTATTACATGACCGCAGGTAAGAACGCTTACACCGTGGGAGAGGTAGAGGAGAGCCGCACCAAGCGTGTTTTTAAGCCCGGTGCAAGATATTACTCTACCCTTGCCCGTGCCGTGGCAGAAACCGCAGAAATCGCACTGCGCGACAAAATCGCAGCTGGCGAGATCACAACGTTGCATGATGCTGTGGATACGTTCCGCTGCATGAAGGATGAAATCCTTGCCAGCATTGGCGACCAGAAGGAGGATTGACCATGTACAGACCATTCAAAAAACTGCGCTTGCGTATGGTTGAACTGGATTATAACCAGAAAGACCTTGCAAGGGCAGCGGGCATTGTGCCAAGCACGTTCAGCTTGCGGATCAGGGGAAAGCAGCCCTTCAACAGCGCCCAGATCGCCGCCATTGCCCGCGTGCTGAACATCCCCACAAGCGAGATCGGCACTTACTTCTTTGAAGAACCGGGCAGGAAAATGAAAGTAGGGTGATAGTTTGAACGAAGCAGAAAAGATGATCCCCGGCGGCACTGGATCAGAAAGGTGCGTGATGACATATTGCTGCTATCTGACCAGAGAAACAGATACACCCCAGTACATCAAGTTCCCTATTTTCCTGCTTGATATGAAATTGAGCCATACAGCAAAATTAATTTATGCTGTTCTTCTTGATCGTACCAACCTTTCAAAGGTAAATGGGTGGATTGACGAGCAAGGCCGGGTGTACATCACTTTTTCATTGGAATCCATCATGGAAACCATTCACAAGACCCGCACACCTGTAAAAAACGCAATGAGGGAACTGTACAATGCTGATCTGATCGAGCGGAAACGCAATTATTCAGCCCCGAATACGATTTATGTCAAACTTCCCTCAGAAGGTCTAAAAACAGACCCACAGACAGCCGGGAAACCGGCTATCAGTGAGCCGGAAAACAGACCCACAGAAGGTCTAAAAACAGACCCACAGACAGCCGGGAACCCGGCTATCAGTGAGCCGGAAAACCGACCCACAGAAGGTCTAAAAACAGACCCACAGACAGCCGGGAAACCGGCTATCAGAGGGTCGGAAAATAGACCCACAGAGGGTCTAAAAACAGACTTAGAGTGGGTCGGAAAACAGGCCACTAATCAGACTAATAATAATCAGACTAATAGAGACAAACAACAGCCTGCGGCTGCTGTGTCGCGCACCCCTCTTGATATTTTTCGGGAGTTTGCCCAAGAACAGGCACCCGGAAACAAGGAACTGCTGGAAAGCCTGCAAGACTTTGACAAGAACCGTCAGGACATTGCCAGAGCGAACAAGAAAAGGCGTTGGACGGAATCGGCTGCAAAGGGCATTTGCAAAAAGCTAGTTCAGCTGACCGATGAAGCCGGGGTAAAAGATCGCACCGGGTATATGTGCGCTTGCCTTGACAGCAGTGTTGCCGTAGGATGGTTATCCGTCTACCCTTATGAACACTTTACAGATCGCAGCCCGGTTGTTCGTGATCCGGTTGCAAGCCGTGACCGGCTGCATAGAAGTCTGGTGCGGAAAAGCGAACAGGACAAGCCCCGAAAGATCACCAAGGACACAAACCTGTCGGACTTGATAAACTGTGTAGGAATCCCGTTACCAGCGTGCAGCACCCCGGCGGCACAGAAAGAAGGTGGTAAACATGAGTAAGCAATACAATACCTGCCCCTATTGCGGCGCAAACCTTGACCCCGGCGAAAGGTGCGACTGCTCGCGTGCATCCCCCGGCGGGTGCAAAAAGTGCACCCATGCAAAAAGTGCACCGGTGCAGATTGTGCACCCCAACCTGCCCGGCCTGCCGCCTATTGTATTCAGCCGCAGCAAGCAGCAGCCTGACCCCAGCCAGATTGAACCGGGTTCAAAATGACCCCCGGCAAATTGCCGGGGATACCAGTTGCATTTTACAACCGGTTGCATTTTGCAACTGCTGCTCAACAACAAAAAGAAAGCCGCTCACACTGTTGGCGCAGCGTGGGCGGCAGGTACAGCGGCAACCTGTAAGGGAGGTGGACAAGATGGAGCAGCACCAGAGCGCACAGGACGAAGCACCGCACAGTGATTTTCTCATGCTGGTACAAGATGACAGCATGAAGAACGCCGGTATAAGAGCCGGTGACAGAGTGGAGATTGCAGCCTGTGACCATGTAGAACCCGGACAGATCGCCCTTGTAAAGGTCGGGGGAGAGTATTTATTGCGTGTCTTATGGGAAGATGGGCAAATCCTTGCGCCCGCAAACCCGGCATACATGGCCGAAGTATTCACCCGTGACGAGCTGGCAGGCGTGCAGATCATTGGGCGCGCTGTTGCAGTCCGGCACACGCTGAAATGAAGAAAGGAACAAAACATGAAACGAAACGAATTAAGAAACCTTGGCTTGACCCCTGAACAGATCGATGCAGTCATGACCATGAACGGCAACGATGTGAACCGCGAGAAGGCAAAGAGCGCCGCCCAGACCGGGAACGAGGTGCAGCGCCTGCGTGAATCGTGTGTAACGCTGCTTGATCTGCTGGAAAGCCCGGAAGCTGTGCAGCGTGTGCTGCTGTGCGTTTCCCGCCTGTATAACGACCAGGAACGCAGGAAAGCCAGAAAAGAATACCCCGGCGGGGTGCTCAAAACCACCACTCCCCAGAATGACCCCCGGGGGATGCTGGAATGAAAGTGACCATATCCTTTACCCCGGAAGAACGAGACCAGGCGTGGAAGGTGCGCGAGGTTCTTTTGCAGCTGCTTGGCCGCTGCCGCACGCACACAAGCCAGATCGGCGAACGCTGCATGATCTATTTGACGCTGGTTCATTGATGTGGTAAAATAAAAGCAGGCATAGAGTACCGCCAGACGTCTGGTAGCTATTAAGCACAGGGAAAACGCTTCGGCGGTTCTCTGTGCTTTTTTATTTTGTCTGCTGTGCCTGTTCACTGGCGCTCTTGTCTGTGCTGCATCATCTTGTTTTCCTTCTCCTCCTGAACCATTGTCCAGCTGCACCGGACGAACAGAGACAGGCAAAACAGCGCTGTGCCTGTGGCTGCATGATTGTGCCGCATAGCACCATGCACAGCGCATTCTGTTAAATCTTCCCGCACTCTGATCGGCGTTAGGTTATCAGCTTGCCAGCGGTCTGGCAGGGGGTGGGGGGAGTCCCCCTCCCGCCGCCCTCGGCGACCCCCAATGCCGTTAGCGCCGATTTACACACGCGGAGTTTTTTAAAGGGCTGGATATGCAGCAAAGTTATAGGCTTTAGCGACTGCCTTATATAGGCGCTTGGAAAATGCAACAAAACATACAGCTTTTTACTGCTGATTTTGCCCGAAAAACAAGTCAAAAAGGCATCTGCCTTTTGAAATAAACGTACACGGCCACGGATAAGGCCGGGAAAGGAACCTGTATGGAGCCTGTCACTTCTACATCGCTTGCGGGCGTTTGCATTGTTTGCGGCCCGCCCGGTTCTGGTAAGACTACATTCGTGCAGCAACACATGCGGCCGGGGGATATTGTGCTTGACATGGACACAATAGTGTCTGCTCTGACCGGCAGCAAGTCGGCACATCCCGATTATTCCGGCATCATGGACACGGCTTTATCTGTAAGAGAAGCTGTTTACAAGTCCATTGAATCAGGCAAAGCCGGGAAACGTGCTTTTGTTATCACCAGTTCTTCGGACAGAAAACAGGTGAATGCACTTGCCCGGCGTCTGCACGGCTACACGCATTACATGGACACGCCGGAATCGGAATGCGTTAGAAGAATCCGCAATGACCCCACCAGACCAGATAAAGAAAAAGACAGTGCACTGGTCAAGCACTGGTTTTCGGCCTGTACTCTGGCCGAGAAAGGAACCACCATGAATGAAACTGTAACACAGGAAGCCCGTACCACTGCAGCCGGAGAGCAGCAGGAGCCGCGCACCTTCACGCAGGAGGAGGTAAACAGCATCGTTGCTGACCGCCTGAACCGTGAACGCGCAAAGTATGCTGATTACGATGATCTGAAAGCCAAGGCAAGCCAGTATGATACCACAAAGGCACAGCTGGATGCACTGAACAGCGCAAACGCCCGGCGCGATATGATCGCCCGCGTGGCAGCTGCAACTGGCTGCCCGGCTGAACTGCTGACCGGCGACACGGAAGAAGCCTGCACCGCACAGGCGCAGGCTATTACGGCTTTTGCAAAGACCCAGCAGCCCGCATGGTATCCCAACGTCCGGGATGGCGGCACGCCGCTGCACCTGCCTACTCAGGCTAATACCGCAGACGCTTTCAGCCGCGCAATAAAGCATACTCCGAAACAATTCAAAAGCTATTGATCTAAACGAGGTTTAATATATGTCCGTTGAACTTACCACCAAATTTGCACCGCAGACTGATGACCTGTTTAAAGCTGAAAGCAAGGTCGGACTGCTGACCAATACCGACTATGATTGGACTGGTGCCCACGCTATCAAGCTGTATAAGATCAGCACCACGCCCCTGAACGACTACAGCCGCAACCGCAGCACCGCCCCCGAGGACACAAGCGAATCCCTGTCCCGTTATGGCAAGCTGCTTGACCTGTCCGCAACCACCGAGGAGCTGCTGTTGAAGCATGACCGCTCTTTCATCTTCAACGTTGACCGGCTGGATCAGGACGAAACGCAGCAGCAGCTGGAAGCCGGCACCGCGCTGGCGCGCGAACTGCGAGAGGTGGTTATTCCAGAGGTCGATACCAACGTGTATACCGTGATGACTACCGGCGCAGGCCACAAGCCCGCAGCCGCAGCGCTCACCAAGTCCAACATCTATGCCGCTATTCTGGCAGCGTCTCAGGCGCTGGACGATGCAGAAGTGCCCGAAACTGAGCGCTCTTTGGTCGTCACCCCGGCAACCTATGCGCTGCTGAAGCAGGCCGTTGAGTTTGACCATACCGAGATCGGCGCAGAGATGCGCGCCCGCGGCATTGTGGCCGTGCTGGATGGCGCAAACGTTGTAAAGGTGTCGTCTGCACGCCTGCCGGAGAAGTTCGGCTTTATGCTGGCGCACCCCTCCGCAACTGTGGCACCTGTCAAGCTGGAAGATTTCGGCATCCATGATGACACCCCGCTTTCCAGCGGCACCATTGTGACCGGCCGTGTCTGCTATGATGCGTTTGTGCTGGATAATAAGAAGGTTGGTATCTACTATCAGGAAACCACCTGATTTGTGCATTTTGTCCACGGCGGCGCTCTGATCGCAGGGTGCTGCATCGCACATAACCGGCAAAATGCCGAAATTTAGCGCCCACGGTTCACGCTGTGGGCGTTTTTTCGTTGGAAGGAGACGCAGCGCGTGACAATTGAGCAGAAAAAGGAATGGTTATACCGATACCAGAACAGCCAGCGCAGACAAAAGATCATCTTGTTACAGATCGAGGACGCACGCAGCCGCGCAACGTCTGTGCAGAGTACCCCCGGCGGGGTGCGTGTTGCTCCTACGGGTCTACGCTCTGACCGTGTCGCAGACGCTGTGCAGCGCCTTGACGAACTGCAAAGAGCGTATGACGCAGAGGTTGCACAGGGCTGTCAGATCTATGCCGAGATTCAGACCGCAATAGAAGCGCTGCCGGATATCATGCAGACTATGGCCGTTTACTACCGATATCTGCAAGGCATGAAGATTGACCTTGTATGTGTTAAGCTGGAACGCTCTGCATCAACCATCACAAAGCTGCTTGCCGCAGCCCTTGATGCGCTGGAAGTGCCGGAGATCACCCAGTAAGCTGCCCGGCGGGGTGCATTGCACTGGCAAGCAATGCTTTTGTACATACAAAAGCGCCGCACCGGCAACTTGTTGAGGAATCCCCAAACCCCTTTAGACGCTGCCTTTAAAAAGTAAAATGTTGTCCAAAGCGTTGTCCACATAGCAAAAGCCGCCTAGATTTCAACGAATCTAAGCGGCTTTTCTTGGAGCTGGTGACAGGAGTTGAACCTGCAACCCACTGATTACAAATCAGTTGCGCTGCCATTGCGCCACACCAGCAAAGGTTGCTAAAATAGTATAACACAGGCACGGCAATTTGGCAAGGATTGTTTTTTTGCAGGGGATAATAATGCCGGAAAACAGACAAAGATGATAGAAAATAATACACAAGTATAAAAATATACCACAAATTTAAACAATTTTACATTGCAAATTTTTTGACGATGTGCTATGCTGAAACGTAGAGGAACGCCGCCGGAAAGGCGGCTGCAAACAGATTTGGAGGATTTGTATTATGGCTGACCGCATTGTTCTGAATACCATCTCCTACCACGGCCACGGTGCTATCGAGAACATCGTTCCCGAGCTGACCGCCCGCGGCTACAAGAAGGCTTTCGTCTGCTCCGACCCCGACCTGATCAAGTTTGGCGTTACCAAAAAGGTCACCGACCTGCTGGATGCCGCAAACTTTGCCTACGCTGTTTACAGCGAGATCAAGCCCAACCCCACCATCGCCAACGTACAGGACGGCGTGGCTGCCTTCAAGGCTGCCGAGGCTGACTGCATCGTGACCATTGGCGGCGGCTCCTCCATGGATACCGCAAAGGCCATCGGCATCATCATCAATAACCCCGAGTTTGCGGACGTCCGCTCTCTGGAAGGTGTTGCTCCCACAAAGAAGCACGCGGTGTTCACCATCGCAGTGCCCACCACCGCCGGTACTGCTGCCGAGGTCACCATCAACTACGTCATCACCGATGTGGAGAAAAAGCGCAAGTTCGTCTGCGTGGATACCAACGATATCCCCGAGATCGCTGTGGTTGACCCCGATATGATGTCCTCCATGCCCAAGGGTCTGACCGCCGCCACCGGTATGGATGCGCTGACCCACGCCATCGAGGGCTACATCACCAAGGGCCACTGCGTCATCTCCGATATGTTCCATCTGGAAGCCATCAAGCTCATCAGCCAGAGCCTGCGCGGCGCTGTACAGAACACCCCGGAGGGCCGCGAGGGCATGGCTCTGGGTCAGTACATTGCCGGTATGGGCTTCTCCAACGTGGGTCTGGGCATCGTGCACTCCATGGCACACGGCCTGTCTGCCCTGTATGACACCCCCCACGGTGTGGCCTGCGCTATCCTGCTGCCGGTGGGTCTGGAGTACAACAAGAGCGTTGCCGGCGAGCGTTACCGTGCCGTGGGCAAGGCGATGGGCGTTATGGGCATCGACGAGATGAACGATGTGGAAGCCGCTGATGCTACCATCGCTGCCGTCAAGCAGCTGAGCGCAGACGTGGGCATCCCCGCAAACCTGCACGGCATCCTGAAGGAAGAGGACATCCAGTTCCTCGCCGAGTCCGCTTTTGCAGACGCCTGCCGTCCCGGCAACCCCCGCGACACCAGCGTGGAGGAGATCGTGGAGCTGTATAAGAGCCAGCTATAATCCATTATAAATAAACTCCGAGAGCCGCTGCACCGTGTTTGTGCAGCGGCTTTTTTAGCGGAATGATGCGTTCGTAAAATGAAAACGCACGCCAATTGTAACATTTTTCTGCTGTCCTCTTGTATAAACCGGCGCAAGCGAGTACAATCAAAACATAAAAACAGAAGGCGAGGAAAGCGCGATGACACTGAACTTCTACACGCTGGGCGTGCTGTATCTGGTCTATTCCTTCCTTGGGTGGGTAGGGGAGACCGTGGTGGCTACCTTCCGGGGCAGGCGGTTTGCAAACCGCGGCATGGCGGCGGGGCCGTTTTGCTTTGTGTATGGTACCACGGCCATCCTGATGGCAGTGGGCTTTGCAGATATGCGCACAAAGCCGGTGGTGCTGTTTGTGGCCTGTATGCTTACGGCTACCGTGGTGGAGTGGCTCACGGCAAAGCTGCTGGAGCGGCTGCACAACCGCAAATGGTGGGACTACTCCGATAAAAAATTCAACCTGAACGGCTACGTCTGCTTACAGTACTCGGTGCTGTGGGGTGCGCTGGGCATGGTGACCGTGCTTTGGGGCAACGGGCTGCTGCTGCGTCTGTGCGCCCTTGTGCCGGACTGGCTGCTGCATCCGCTGGTGTGGGCTGCGCTTGGCATCGCGGCGCTGGACCAGCTGGGCTCGGCGGTGCTGGTAGAAGCTGGAAGAGCGCTCCGATACCCTGCGCCGCCGCATTGCCGTGTATGTGGAAAAGCGCATCCAGCGCGCCTACCCGGAGGCCGCCCGGCAGCAGCCCACGGCGGTGCAGAAGGGGCAGGCCGACTTCCTCAGCGCGGCAGACCTGTTGTGGCTGTTCGTCATCGGGGCGTTTCTGGGCGATCTGGTGGAGACCGTGTTCTGCCGCCTGACCGCTGGGGTATGGATGAGCCGCTCCAGTCTGGTGTGGGGGCCTTTCAGCGTGGTGTGGGGTCTGGCGCTGGCTATGGCTACCGTGCTGCTGCGGCAGAATCAGGAAAAAAGCGACCGCTATCTCTTTGCCTTCGGCACGGTGCTGGGCGGCGTATATGAATATGTGTGCAGCGCCGTTACCGAGCTGCTGTTCGGCACCGTGTTCTGGGATTACAGCAAGTTCAAGTTCAATCTGGGCGGGCGCATCAACCTGCTGTACTGCTTTTTCTGGGGCATTGCGGCGGTGGTATGGATGCGCTACGGCTATCCGCTGGTGCTCAGAGGCATGAAGAAGGTACGCAGCCGCGTCCGCCCATGGATGACCGTCCTGCTGGCCGTATTCATGGCGGTGAACATGCTCACCAGTGCGCTGGCCCTTGCCCGCTACGATGCCCGCACCAGCGGTGAAGCGCCCAAAAGCAGCATCGATACGCTGCTGGATGCGCATTTTGACGATGCCCGCATGGAGCGCATTTATCCAAACGCGAAGAAGGTGACCAAGGCCGGATGAAATTTCAACGCTCCTCTTGCACTTTGGTGCAAAAACCGGTATAATATTTTCCGGATAAAAGGGAGTAAAGGGCGCTCGTTTTGCAAAAACGGTGCGCTGTGGCGCAGCGACATCCCGGCAGAAATGCCCGCTGTGTCACCAGAAGCTTGAGACTTTTATTACACTTTCCCGTTTTTGGGCAGGATGTAATAAAGGCCTCTTTTTTATTGCTGCTCTGCCAAAAACAAAAGGAGAAAACTATGCTCATTCCTGTTTTGCTGTTCATCGTGGGCCTGCTGTGCCTCATCAAGGGCGGTGACTGGTTCGTGGATGGTGCTACGGGCATTGCCCGCCGCTTCCATGTGCCGGAGCTGCTCATCGGTGCCACCGTGGTGTCCATCGGCACCACCCTGCCGGAGGTCATGGTCTCCACCACCTCGGCTCTCACCGGCCACGGCGAGATCGCCTACGGCAACGCCATCGGTTCGATCATCTGCAATGCATCGCTCATTGCGGCCCTCACCATTGCGGTAAAGCCGGGCAAGGTAGACCCCAAGAGCCTGCGCACGCCGGTGCTGTTTTTCTTTGTGGCAGCGGCCTTCTATGCCGGTGTGGCCTACACCACCGGCTACTTCTCCCGCCCGGTGGGCCTGATTCTTCTGGCCATGTTCGCAGCGTATATCATCTGCAACGTGATGGCCATGAAGAATGCCCCCGCCCCGGAAGAAGAGGAAGAACCGGAAGAAAATGCATCCTTTGCCAAGGAGCTGGGTCTGCTGGCCGTGGGCGCGGTGCTCATTGCCGTGGGTGCCAACCTGCTGGTGGATAACGGCACCCTGATCGCACAGGCACTGGGCGTGCCGGAGTCGGTGATCGCGCTCACCTTCGTGGCACTGGGCACCTCGCTGCCGGAGCTGGTCACGGCCATCACCTCGCTGGCAAAGGGCCACGGTGCACTTTCGCTGGGCAATGTCATTGGTGCAAACGTGTTCAATCTGGTGCTGGTGAGCGGTGTTTCCGCCGCGGTGGCACCCTTTACCATTCCGCAGAACTCCCTGCTCTTCGGCCACAATGCATCGCTGGTGCTGGAGTTCCCGGTCATGTTCGCCGTGATGCTGCTGCTCACCCTGCCCGCCCTCTTCAAGGGCAGGCTGAGCCGCCCGCAGGGCATTGCGCTGCTGTGCATCTACGCGGCATTCTGTGTGGTGCAGTTCACCATCTGATAAAACAGCAAAAGGCCGACGCAGCACTGCGTCGGCCTTTTGCCGTTTTAAGGGTTACTTTTTCAAATGGGAATCCCAGCCGGAAGAGGTGATGACCTGCTGATCCGGTGTGCACCACATGGCTTCCACGCCGTCCAGACTTTCCACGATCTTCATCCCGTCCTCCAGCGGCTGGCAGAACAGACCGGTGGTCAGGCAGTCGGCAAGGCCGGAGTCGCTGCACAGCACGGTCACGCCGTTAAAGTAGGCGGCGGGGAACAGGGTGTCCGGGTCGATCAGGTGGTGGTAGCGCTTGCCGTCCACCACGTAGTAGCGCTGGTAGTCGCCGCTGGTCACAAGGGCCATATCGCTCATGTTGATGGCACCGTCCAGCATGGAATCCGAGGTGTATACATCCGAAGAGCTCCACGGGTTTTCCACGCCGCCGGTCCACTGGCTGCCGTCCGGTTTTACACCAATGGCGCGCAGGTTGCCGCCCACGCTCACCAGAGCGCTGGTCAGGCCGCGGGCCTCGGCAGCCTGACACACCATTTCCACGGCGTAGCCCTTGCCCACGCTGCCCACATCCAGC
>QWCB01002488.1_pt1 | contig 19720 bp, 3 predicted proteins | sample 1972511 | NCBI WGS metagenome assembly QWCB01 (sample SAMN09866719, study PRJNA288562) | Human gut metagenome isolate term5_stool, whole genome shotgun sequencing... | isolation source: gut | host: Homo sapiens | place: USA: California
CGACAGAGAACTTTTAAGCGAACCCAGAACAGTTTACTACGACTTAGCCTTGACCCTGAAAAACCCCGACAGCATTGAAGAAGATGCACAGGCAATAAGAGACGAATTAAACGAAAAATTTTATGCCGACAACCCTCGGGCAGAAGTGGCATATTACTCAGCAAAGAGCCAGATAGAACAGATGAATTCTGCCATGTCATCAATCCAAATAGCCATAGGGGCCATAGCAGCCATCTCCCTCTTAGTAGGTGGCATTGGAGTAATGAATATCCTCCTCGTGTCAGTAACAGAGAGGACAAAGGAAATTGGCATAAGAAAGGCACTGGGGGCAACTCGTGGAGATATACGAAAGCAGTTTATAATCGAATCCGTAATAATTTGCATAATCGGAGGAATCTTCGGCATAGCCCTTGGCACCATCATAGGACTTGTCGGGTCCACCCTCCTAGAGGCAAGGACACTTCCTTCCCTTGGCGCCATAATAGTGGCAGTGGGCTTCTCCATGCTAATAGGAATTTTCTTCGGCTATTACCCAGCCAACAAGGCAGCAAAAATGGATCCAATAGAAGCCTTGAGATACGAATAAAATAAAAAAGAATTAGATGCAAGTGAGCTTGGAAAAAGTTTGCTTGCATATTTTTTTGTCAAAAATTTGCGGGGAATATGAAAATATTTAAAAATCACATAAAAAAATCAAATTCCTTCTATTATATAGTATATTTTTCAAATTCTTTCTATTATATACCTATATATTGTATGTGAAAAAATTTAAAAGAGAGAGAGGACTAAGCTTTGACCAAAAAATTAATAACTAATAATAAATAGGTGAGGACCAAAAAAAGCCTCAAAAAAATTTCCACGAAAAATTTTAAGGAAGTATTACAAAGAGGGGGAAATATTAAAGCCATATTAAAATTTAGTAGCAGACCTGAAACATAAAAAAGAAAAATTAACATTAATTTAATACAAAAATCATATAAAAAATCAAAAAAAATAAAATATTTTAAATTTTAGACAAAAATTCTCAGTAAAAAAGTATGAATACCTTGTCAGTGTACTAATGCGAAAATAGCATTAAATAGAGAATCCATAGGTTTTTGTAAATTAAAATTGTATAAATAAAATACAAAATTAATCAATATGAAAATATGAGTATTATAATTTACGAATGTTGAAATATACCGAGTCGCTAATTTTCAATAGTTTCAGCCGGTGAAAATGTATACATTATATAAATTAATATATAATAGAAAAATTTAGGGCAAAAAAATTTTCAAAAAATGACAGCGACAAGCCATTTTTTAAGAAAAATTTACAAAAAAAGTATTGATACTTTATTATTGTTGTATTAAAATAGATATAACAATACTAGAGAATACATAAAATCCTAGTATAGACAAAGACTGATTGAGATAGGAGAGTAATAATGAATAACATTTTGAAAAGAATCATGAGCCTTTTATTGGCTGTATTAATGGTTTTAGAAGTGTTCAGTCCAGTAGCTGTATCAGCAATGACACTTCTCGATGAAGAGGAAAACCATACCTCAATAATGAGCGAACCAAGGGTGGACAGTAAATCTATACTAGGCCCAGAAACCAAGCCTAAAAAAGAACCTGATGAGGATATCTTGTTTACAAAAGCAGGCGTAAAAACAGAACCCAACAAAGAAACAAATAAGCTTCAAGAGGCACCGGCAAGGCAAAAAGAGTCATCAATACTAATTGAAACTCCTGCAAAAGAAGAAACTGCACCACAAAAAGAAGTTGACAACACAATAATCGAAGCAGGACGACAAAGAGAACAAAAAGCAGAAGACAAACTTAACCAAGCAGTAGAAAGGGCAAAGCAAGCAGAACAAAACGCTAAGGCTAGTGAAAACCTAAACCTAGAAACAAGTGAAATTGAAAAGCCTGGCTACAAAGCTTGGAGAGTAGTAAACAGAATAAAAGCAATCTACAAGGACGGCAAGCTTGACTGCCAAGGACTTCTAATCGAAGTAGAAGACTTTAAAGGCAACAAGAAAACCTTAACTTACGACGATATACTAAAGGACGAAAATATAATCGTAAATAAGGAAATAAAAGAAGGACTCTTTGGATCTAGCGAACTTATAATAACAACGCCAGGTCTTAGAGATATAAAAATCGATGTCAAAGTCGAAAACATAAAAAAAGATAAAAAAGAAAAATCAGATCTTAGTCTAGAAAAGGAAAATTCAAATAAATTAGAAGATAAAGAAAACACAGAAGAAAAAGAAGAAAAAGAAGGCTTACTAGATAAGCTTAAAGAAACACTAGGCTTAACAGGTCTACAAAAAGCAGACAAAGAACTAAAGAAAGCTCTTGCAGACGAAAAAAACGGATTAGAAGAAATCCAAGCACTACTTAACACATTTGAAGAAAAATATGAACTTTCAAAAGAAGACCAAGCCAAACTAATGGAAGACAACGACGAGGCTATCCAAGAACTTATTGAAAGAGATAGGGAAGAAAACCTAAGACCACATGTATTTGCTACATTAGAAGAAACACTAGCGAATAAGAAGTTCACTATTAAAACTAGATTTGATACATCAACAGCAGTTGGACCAATAAGAAAAGGGCAATATTTTATTATACATCTAGATGATCAGCTTACTGTAAATGATGAAAACACTTTAGAGCCTATTAGATACAATGGTGAAGTTATTGCTGCTCCTAAATACAATCCTACTGATAACACAATAACTTATACTATAACAAGAGATATAACAGAAAACATCCAAGTACCACTAAATATCCCAGTAGATTACAACACAGAAAAGATTACTTTAGATAATGATGGTACCTTCACTGTTACAAATAGCGTGTCAGGACTTGGAGTTCAAGATCCAAAATCTCTTCTACCAGAAAGAATAGATAGAAATGGTAACCCGGCAGGATCTATCATTGAACCAGGTAGACATGATGTTACAGAAATAATAAGTCCAGACGACTCAAACTACAAGATAACAGCTGACGCAGTAGCAAACCCTGTCATAAAAGATGAAAAACTAGTTGGGTATAACTGGACAATCAAGGTATCATCTGACACTGACCTAGACACACTTGGCTACAAGGCCAACTTTACAACAGTAAAGGGATCAGGTCTTGGAGAAATTACAAGTCGTGATAATAATGTAAGTCTAAATGACCAACTTGAAGGCGCCCTAGGAATTAATGATTCTAAACATCATGCACCAGGCACAGGTATAAGAGAAGTAACATACAACCTCTTCACACCAACTACTGGCAAGCAAGAAAAGTACATGATGGACATTTCTATCGTACTTACTAACAAGTCTAACAAACTTGGTGCAAAGAGAATCGTAATAGAAGAAGGCTGGCCAGAAGAAAAAGTAAAAGAAGCTACTCCAAATAGAGTAGACATGAACAACAGAACTACAATATTAGGCGAGTTCACATCAAATGATGCTGCAAAATGGACAGTAACAGATGCAGTTTCAACTGGTGATGATAAAGATTCAGAAGGAAAGCTAACTGATACAAAACTTCCTTGGGAAACAAGAAGTCTTGGAAACCAAAATTTCCAAACTGGACAAGTTGCAGTTTATGGATTAGACGCTGAAGGTAACATGGTTCAACTTGGTACTACAGAAACTCTAGATTCTGTTCCAGCAGAAGGAACAAATCCTGAAACTAACCAAACAGTAGGTACTATTGCAGTCTATGAATACGACACAACTATTCCTAAAGACAATAAAAATCCACAAAGCCTAGGTGGAGTAGAAATCTCAAGATACGAAGATCTTATAGTAAACCAATCATGGACACTTCAAGAAGGTCAAAAAATGCCAAGTCAAACTATTAAGGCAGTAGACCCTAATACAAATGAAGAACTTGGAAAAGTTGACGTCCTTGCATCAGAAAATACTGACCCATCTAGATCAATAATAATTCCACAAGTAAAAGTTTGGGATATAGAAAATGGAACAGCTACAAAAGCTCAACCAAATCTTACACAAGATTTCCCAACTACTGATAAAGATCCAAATACTGGAAAAACAATCAGATACTTTGAAAATAATAACTACTATCTAAAAGAAACTGACGAATACTATATTCACAATGGTGCAACAGTAGATGAAAATCCAACATTTGCTAGTTTTACATTGATAAAGAAAGACAAAGAAGGTAATCCACTTCCAGGAGCGACTTTTAAACTCCTTAACGGACCAGAAGTAGTAACAGATGAAAATGGTAAGGCACTATTTTCAAATATAGAACCTGGACGTCATACTCTTAAAGAAACTAAGGCTCCAAAAGGCTTTAAAGTCAACACGGACAATACAATTATTTATGTTGACGAAAACGGCAGACTTTCAAAAGAAGGCGGACCTGGAACTTTAGAAGTAGGAGCAAACCCAACAGAAACAGCAGCTCATGGTGGATATCCAGATTACATGAATGCCATGCAATATGCAACAGTTGATGAAAATGGAGTTGTAACAACTTACATCTACCTAAAGGCAAATGCTGCAAGTCATGGTGGCTCAACAGATAGGGATACAAGGCTAAATATAGTTATAAATGGTGGAAAAATTAATAGATTAGATGATGTCCAAGTCTATGACGTAAATCCATACTACAGAGACTCACTTAGGACAGAAATGATCCAACAAAGTGTTGACCAAAATACAATAAACATGATAGGCAATACTAATGTCCTAAAAACACCAAATACAATACCTATTAAAGCTACTCGTAGCTACACAGACCCATATACAAATGAGCTTGGCTATAAGATTACTTTCCCTAAGGAGAGATTTGCAAACGACTGGGGCTTCCTAGTTGTAGCAAAATCTACCAAAGATAGGAATGCAACAAGTCAAACTATCCACTATGACTGGCTAACAGACCAAGATACAGCTGGGCAAGCTAAATTAGAAAATCAATACATCACTCCTACAACAGCAGAAGATGCTAAAAAGGACACAACCCTTACTATTACAAATGAAGCTTTCCAAACTCGTCCTGTAGAAGTATTGAAAATCGACGAGAAAAAGAATCCAATCCAAGGTGCAACTTTTGTTATAAAGGATGAAGCAGGAAATCCTATTACAACAGTAACTTCAGACGCAGAAGGTAAGGCATCCTTTGGAAAGCTACCAGAAGGCAAGTATATAATAGAAGAAATTGAAGCACCGGCAGGTTACAACAAATCAAATGTTATTTTCAATGTAACAGTAGATGATTCAAATCAAGTAACTTATGAGGCTAAATTTAAAACAGGTGCTGGAAACCCAATAAACGGTAAAGATTACTGGATAGAAGATGAAGAACAAACTCAAGAAGATGCTAAAGCAGGAGTAAAAAATGTAACTCAAACCCTATCTATCCAAGAAGGAGAAGAAGGGGACATTGGTAAAATACCAGGCGTATGGGAAGCCTACAGACTTGAATCTTTAAAATACCAAGCTGAAATTGAACTTACAGACACAGCTCCTGGTAAGAGATTTTCAATCCAATTTGACCCTAACTTAGACTTTACTCAATACTTTGGAGAACTTCCTAAATTACTAATAGCTGGTAAAGAAGTTGCAGACCCATACTTTGACTACAGCACAAACAGACTGACTTATGTGTTTAATGAAGACTCAGCTGGTGGTGAGGGTACTGCAAAGATTAACTTTAGAGGTATTATTCCAAATAAATACTTTGCTCAAAAAGATGGAGAATATAAATTCACAATAACAGTAGCACCAGGACAAACTGGTGTAACTGGAGACCAAACAATAACACAAGCTGTCAAGGCCAACTACGAAGACTATGACTATGACCCAGATCGTGTAAAAACATCACAATCATATTACTTTAGAGATGTCTATAGGGGCGACGATGGCGAATGGTATGTAACAGCTCTTGCATATTACAACCCAAGATATACCAATAATGGAAACGGCGACACACTAAACTTCAACTGGAAGTCCACTAACTATCAATCTGGTAACTATGTTAACTGGAAAGGTAATGGTACAACACCAGCCTTTACACTTAGAGATGTTAAAGTGTATAGAACAAGACCAAATATTATAGAACAACCTATCCTTGGCTCTAACGGACTTACAAAGAAGATTAACACTAATTTGCCATTGTCTTACGGTATAAGACCAGAACAAGATCCGTCAACTTATACTTTGTTATACAGCAGAAGCATAAATCCTAATGGAACTATAACAAATGACAGACAAGGTGGAATAACTCTAAACTATGATCCAAACAAGTTAAATCCATTTGGAACAATGAGAGACAAAGGTCCTTTAGACGTACAAATGCCAAGTGTAGGTCCTTACTCTAACTATGGTTATGTAGTTGAACAAACCTTCAAGATAGACGATATGGATAAGTTCAACAATACTTGGAGAGCCTTTAATATGGCAAATGATAAATTCAACTCTGCCTTTGTAACAAGAGCAAATTACAACAAGGCTGTTGGGGACCAAACAGGTGGAGAAATTCCAAAATTCTTCAGCCAAAAAGTTGGACTTTTCAACTATAAGTTTACACCAGGTAAATTTAGTATAGAGAAATCAAATGAACTAAATAATAGAGAAAAACTATCAGGTGCAATCTTCTCATTGACTGATTCAGAAAATAACACAATTTATAGGACTACAGACACAAATGGTAAAATAGACTTCACAGATCTAAAACCAGGTTCCTATACACTAAAAGAAGTGAAGGCACCAGAAAATTACAATAAATCTGACAAGACTTGGACAATAGATGTAAGTAATGAAGGAAATGTAACTATAACTGAATTTAGTATAGGCTCAACTGGAAAACAAATTAGTGGAGACAATATCACACTTCAAGTTACCAACCAACCAGTTGCAACTAAGTTTGTTGTCTACAAAAAAGACGGCGACAACAGACCACTAGAAGGTGCAGAATTTAAGCTAACTAAAAAAGGTGAAACTACGACCTTTGCAACAGGAAAATCTGATGCTAATGGTGTAGTAAGCTTCGACAAAGAACTAACTAATGGAACATATATCTTAGAAGAAACTAAATCTCCAACTGGATATAAAAAATTAAACAAAAAGTGGGTTGTTGAAGTAGATACTAATAATAAGGCAAAAATCTACGAATACATCGAGGGAAACCAAGAACAAACAGACCCTGAAGTTAATAAGTCTATCCTTGGAGAAGAAGGAACAAAATGGGTAAATGTATCCGAAAGATCAATAGATGGTTGGAATATTAATGACAACAGACTTACTGGATATGCTGACGGTCACTACAACCCTTATAGATTAGGTACAAGAATTGTAGCTATCAATAAAGATAAAAATTATGTAATCCAAAGATATGTAATTAATCCAGAAGGAAGGACAGTTAAGCTAAATCAAGCAACTCTTCATAGAGAAAAACCAGGATCATCTAATATGGATTGGTACACTGGAACTGAAGACATCAAGATCTTTAGACTTAATAAGCCAGTTACAGGAAATGTTGAAGATATCAGATTAGAAAACTACAAGCTAGAAGACTTAACAAATAGCATTGATAAGAGCAAAGCTGTAGTATCTGGTGAAAACAGATTAAGACTTAACTTTAATAACACTGAATACGATAAACCAATAATCGTAGACGTAAAAGTACCATACAAATCTGTAGATGGACAAGTAGGTACTGGAATGGATCTTTATACTAATGAAGGAATATTTTGGAAATCTGACTACTATGACAGGGTTACTGATATAGTAGAAGGTGATGAAGTCCAAATAGGTGGAGAAGCTGGAAATATTAAAGGGGCATATATATCTGATGACTCACTAGATGTAACTAATACCATTGATACAAAAGATTTCTCTTTCAGAAAAATTAGAGAAAATTCTACAGATGCAGTATCTGGAGCAACATTTAAACTCACTGGTCCACAACCAAAAGAAGATAACAAATACGCTAAGTCTGATGCAAATGGATATGTAAACTTCAGAGACTTAGAACCAGGAGTTTATAAACTTATAGAAGAAGGAGCAGCTCAAGGTTACGAAAAAGCCAATACAGATTGGACAGTAACAATAACTAGAGACGGCAAAACTTATATAAGAGATAACACAGAAGGAAATACTATTCCAGATCCTGACCCAGAAAAAAAATGGCAAAAAGTATCTGACATCACGGGAACTAACCCTAATAGAACAAGAGAGGTTGATGATGAGACTAATGGTAGGAAGATAAAATCCTATATAACAGAAGTCAACCTAGCTACTAAGAAATTTAGACAAGTATATGTATTAAATAAGGCACCAGAAAGATTATTAGATCCAACTCTTGAAATCTATGCATTTGATGAAAATAGAGACTTGACGCAAGATAATACGAGAATTTTAAGTGTAAGAGAAGTTGGAAGCACATCAGATCCACAAAATATTGTAGAAGTTAAAGAAAATGTACCATATACAGTAGAAATGGGAGAAAAGAATGGCTACAAGAGACTTATTCTTAAGACAAAAGTAGCTGGAGAAAAAACTCTAGCAGTAGAAATAGAATCTGACTTGCCAGAAACAGGAACAGTTGGTACTGGAATGGACTTTAGAGCCCAATATGTAGTTTATGGTGGTGCAGAAAAATACACAAATAAAGAAGCTATTAATCTTGGCCCAGTTCCAGAATCTACAATAGATAAAAATGCAAAAATAAAAGTTGATGAGGGAACTTGTGCAAATAAAATGAGAGCAGAATCCTATTCAGCAATTACTTTCTCTGAAGATCCAGTTACTCTTTCAGAAAATCTATTGGGATACGGAAATACAGATGACAAAACTTTCTATATAAGTAACGTCATAGGTAATAAAGCTACTTTGTCTGAAAAGATTGAAGATTTCAAAACTAGAAATGCTTCATTGCAAGAAGCACAAGCCGTAGATAATGGTGGATTAGAAATTTCTGATGAGTCAGTACCAAGCGCTCAACAAGCAACACCTTCTGTAGTTTATGCTATAACAAATACATTTACCAATAAAAAAGTAAGAGGACTTGATGTAACAACAACAGCCAGGTATGAAGGTAATGACATATACTATATTAGAATAGATATGCAAAACAACACTGATTATGATCAAAATATTGGTAATAAAACTATAGGATTCAATAATGATTTTGAATTTGTAGGAGGTTCTACAAGAACATGGAAGACTCCAGACTATGGTGCAGATGAAAATGGAAGATGGCATACAGGATATAATAATAGAAGTATTGGTCTAAAATCTGGTGAGTTATTTATAAAAATAGGTCAAACAGCGAGCATTGAGCTTAAGGTTAAAAGAAAAACAGACCTGACTCTAAACAGAGCTTATAGTCTAATGAATAATATTACTCTTGGCCCAGGAGCCATATTGGAAGTTCCAAAGGTTACTAAGATTGAAGGTTATCAAATAAACTATGATAACAACCATGGAGAAATTACTACTGATCCTTATAAATACGCTAAGAGTGGACAGCGAGTAACTATAACATCTGTAGAACCACATGAAGGTTACGAGGTCGTTGGCAAGCCGGTGGTTACATCCTCTGGCGGAAGTAATGTAAATGTTGCTAATAACAATACATTTGTAATGCCAAGAGATGATGTAACAATTTCTGCTAATTTTGTAGCGAAAACCTATAACATTAATTACGGAAGCTCAACAGGTGGAACTATAAGTGGACCACAAACTGCTAAAACAGATGAAAATGTAACACTAAATGTAAATCTACAAAATGGATATAAGTTAAAATCTTTAACAGTTGATGGACAAAATGTAACTAATAATGTTGAGAATAATCAATATACTTTCACAATGCTACCGAGAGATGTAAGTGTAGAAGCAGAATTCGAACAAACTACTACGAAATACACAGTAAGCTTTAGCCCTAATGGTGGAAGTGGTTCAATGGATTCTCAACAAGTAGAAGCAAATCAAACTTACAAACTTCCAGCCAATGGATTCACACCTCCAGAAGGTAAAGTATTTGCAGGTTGGAATGTAAGTGGAGCCACAAAGCAACCAGGCGAGACTATAACTATTAATGCCGATGTAACAATTAGTCCTATTTGGGAAGCAAAGCCTGTAGATTCTTATACTATTACAGTTAACCAATCACAAAATGGTTCTGTGACAGCCAAACCACAATCAGCTAAAGAAAACGAAATAGTAACTCTAACTGTAAGTCCAGAAGATGGTTTCGAACTTGAGAATCTAACAGTTAAAGATGCAAATGACCAAGAAGTGACAGTTACAAATAATACTTTCACAATGCCAGCATCAAATGTTACAGTGTCTGCTACATTTAGATCCACACAAGCAACAAAATACAACGTAAACATTGATAACACAAAAATAGAAAACGGTAGTATTTCAGCAAATCTAACTTCTGCAGAAGAAGGAGCTGAAGTAACACTTACAGCTACTCCAGAAAAAGGATATGTATTAGATAAGTTCACAGTTACTGACGCTAACAACCAACCTGTAGCAGTAAATGGCAACAAGTTTACAATGCCAGCAGGCGATGTAAGTGTAACAGCTACTTTCAAAAAATCAGACGATCCACTTGATAGTTTCACTCCAGAAGAAGGAAAAGATATCCTAATTAAAGATGAACAAAATAATATTTGTAATTCTTTAGATATCACAAACAAAACTGGTGGACTTGGTCTTAAGATCTTAAAGAAAGACATCAATGACCTTCCTCTAGAAGGAGCAGAGTTCACTATCAAGAAGATGACTGATAAAACTTATGAAAAAGAAGATACAAACTTCACACCACTTACTGGAAAATCAGATGCTAATGGTAATCTAGTATTTAAAGACAAAGACGGAAAAGAAGTTAAACTTGAAAAAGGATTCTATGTTCTAAAAGAAACAAAAGCTCCAGTAGGTTTCAAGGAAACAAATACAGACTGGAAGATTGAAGTTAAAGATGACGGTGGACGTATTTACGCTGAGTATAAGGGACCACAAGAAACTTCTGCAAGTCTTATCGAAGATAACGACAAGGCAAATGCAGGTAAGTCTGCCGATAATGATGGAATCAAGTATTACTCAAGATTGACATACTTGGATCCAGAAGCAAAGACTTTCGTTCAAAGAATCTATATAGACACTAGAGGATATAAAGGTAGTGACCAAGTCAATGTTCAAATAACTCCAAAGTACAAGAGAGAAGAAATTGATACACCATCACAACCTCCAGTTACAATCAAGGAAGGCGTCAAGACAGCCTATAGGACAACTTACGAAATCACAAACCCAGAAGAAAATGCTGATGTTCAGGCAAAAGCATATGATAAGATTTTAAGATCTTATGACTTATCTAAGAAGGATATGTCTATGGTAAACACTGCAAGGTGGAGACCATTTGACTGGGGCTTCGACGAAGACCAACTAAACTTAGGTAAAGGCGTTTACATCGTTGATGTGGAAGGATACTATGATGACTCAATAATTGACGGAGTTGTGACTAACGAAGTAGAATATGATGATAATTACAACCTTCTTGATGAAAATGGACAGATAATTTCAAATGAAGAACTATTCAAAACAAAGGACCCAGCTAAGAAGGAACCATATAAGAGAACTGATATACCAGAAGAAGATTTAGGTAAGATTGATCTTAAGGTTGAATTCTTTGATGGAAAGAGAGAGTTCAAGCAACTTAAGTTCGATGAAAATGGTAACCCATACTATGAAGCTTTCCATGGTGCATCCTACCAAGGCGGTGCTAAAGCACTTACTGAAGCAAAAAATATCACAGAATATAAGGCACCAGGTGCTAAATATGCAAACTTTGTAAGTAGGGAAATAACTGTTGATGGAAAAACTTATAAAACAGGTATAATTGATCCAACAATAGAAGGAAATGCAGCACAAACTGCTAATACAAGTGTAAACCTAAAACCTGTTTATACTTCAGACCAGGCGACTGAGATACCAAAAGATGGACTAGTAGTTGAAAATGAAAGAGAAAAATTCAACATCACCTTCTCTAAGCACGGACGTGATAATCCAGAAGATGATCTTAACAGTGAAACAGTAACAGAAAACAGACTTGAAGGTGCAATCTTCAAGCTTCAAAAACAAGTTGCTGGTGGATATGAAGACGTTCCTGGAACAACAGTATCTTCTGCATTTAATGGATACTTTGGTTTTAGAGGTCTTGAACCAGGTCGTTACAGACTAATTGAAGTTAGACCGCCTGTGGGATACGCACCACTTAAGGGAGCAGTTCTTCAATTCTCAATAGCCTACCAAGGCGAAATCGTGGATGGTGAAACAGGAGAAATCACACCAGGTAGAGGTGTCATAACTCTTGAATATGACAATGCCAACGGCATTATCCAATATGCAGGTCAAAACGCAGAAGGTTCAGGTAAGTTAACAGACTTCGTAACATCTGCTACTGCTAAGAACATGGGTAAGATTATCAACAACAAACCAGGAAAAGGTAAAGTTGAAATCAACAAGAAAGACCTAGATGGAAAACTTGTTGAAGGAGCAGAATTCAAACTTACAAGAACATCCTTGGCGAAAAACGCAGATGGAACTACTCCAAAAGATGCAAGCCAAACTGGTACAGTTGGAGCAGATGGAAAACTTATATTTGATAATCTAATCATTGGTAACTACGAACTTGAAGAGATAAAACCTGGGGACGGTCACCAAAACATTGGACAAAAATGGAGATTTACTGTAGGTGGTAAGGGCTTAGACCCATACTCTGGACCAATCGCAAGAACAGGTCAAGATTTGACGAAAAAGATTAGTATTGAAAAATCTGATATGCAAATTATAAAACCAGATAATGATGAAGCAACAGCTACAGCAAATACAATCTATCCTAACTCAGCTCATCTATTGTCCTTTGACAATGACTTCAAGATAGCTGATGGCACCGTAATAAAACCTGGAGATTATTTCCAATTAGATATAAGTGAATATACAAACCTTTACGGAATTTACAACAAAGATTTAGTAGCAGGACTTGATATATTTGCAGATGGAATTGGTACAATAGCCAAGGCTGAATACGACGACCAAAATAATGTGATAACTTACACATTTACTGAGTATGCCAACACTTATGAACTTACAGACTTTAAGAACAAATTAATATCTCACATTGATAGGTTTGCATTGCAACCTGCAAATGATAAGGCAGTATTTAAAGATGTTCCTGTAGGATTCAAGATGAAAGGTGATACTAAGGAATATCAAAAGATTGATGTTATATTCGACGCAGGAACTCATATGACTCGTCCAAATGATTATAGAAGTATGCCAAATATATCATCAAAGATAACCTACTTTGATTACAAGACTGGTGAATTTGAGCACATTATCTATGTAAATAGAAATCAAATGAATATATTTGATGGTACTCTAAGATACACACCAGGAATGGATATTGAAAATGTAAGCTTCAATGTTTACAAGGTTAATTATAATTATATAAACCCTAACTACCAATATGGTAATTACTATAAGAACTTGATATTACCTCCATCTTATGCAGTTAATATTAATAACTTTGTATATCAAGGTTATATCTCTTCATATAATAACTACTATGGAGATATAACTAAAGAAGAAGGTTTTGAATATACCTTCCCATCAGCCTACACAGACAATAATGGAAGATTTTACAACTCCCTAGGACCAGAAGACACTTATATAATAAGAGTCGCTGGTAAAATCAAAGGTGAGGACAAGAGTTTCTACGAAGCGACAACTAACTTTGATAGATACAATAGCGAAGGTACCCCATATATGGGTGTTGAAAGACAAGACTATGTCTATGGTTTGTTAAACGAAAACACAGCTAGTGGTAAACTTGAAATAACAGCTATAAACCCTAAAAATGAAATCAACTTCAAGAAAGTTGACCAAGAAGGTAAAGCACTAGAGGGTGCAAAATTCGGTTTAATAAAATTTGATAAGAACACTAACAAGTGGTCAGAAACACCAGTATCTGGATCAGAAAAAACTTCTGGAGCAGATGGTTTGATTCACTATGAAAAACTATCTCCAGGAAAATATGCCCTAATAGAAATCCAAGCTCCAAAAGGCTACAAGAAGATAGAAGGACATATAGAAGAATTCACAGTAGAAGCAAATGGTACAATCACAAGATTAGTAGAAAAACCAAAAGCTGATACGACTGATACAAATGAAAATAGTTCAACTCTTTCAAGAGTGGCAGGAGTATTAAAATCTGCAGCTCAGGCAATAACTGGTAATACTACTGAAAAAGTAAGTGAAGCAGCTGGAATAGCTCCAATAAATGTTGTAAACTACAAAGACATTGAGTTTATAAAAGTTGATGGAGAAAACACAGAAACCTTCTTACCAGGAGCAGAATTCGAAGTCTGGTATAAAGAAACTGAAGAAGGGAAATATGCACCGTATAAGATTACAGAAGACGGCAAAGAACTAACTAAGACAGTGACTTCTGGTACAGATGGTAAATTTGTACTAAATCCAAGCAAACCAGGCTACTATGCACTTAAAGAAATCAAGGCACCTGAAGGTTACACTATGATTCCAGGCTGGATTAAGAAATTCAAGCTGGAAAATGGAAAAATCCAAGTGCTTGAAAAAGATTTGACTAAAGCAAGTCACAAGACAAGTGCTAATGGTTTAATTACAAGCGAAATCTTAGAAGTGGATAAGGATAAGGGAACATTCAAACAAAGAATTATTATTAACCCTAACCACGAAACAATGACAGTTCCATCTTATGAATCTTATATCCGTATTAAGGAAAATGACTGGAAGATAACACCTAAATATAAGAAGAACGATGGATCATATGGTATAGGTGGAGAAGTAAGTGTTGCCCTTCTTAAGAAGGACGGAGAAAAAACTCTAGAAAGCTTAACAAAAGATGACTTTAAAAAGTACGATGCAATTAGTTTCCAAAACGCAGGAGGAACTGTAGGTTCAAGATACGGCCTAAAAGAAATGCTTGGGGAAACATCTACTACTGATAAGCCTATTACAACGACAGATTCTATAGTAATGGAATTTACTGGTAAGCTTGATGAAACTAACACAACAGGCACAGCAGACCAACTATTTGAATTAGTACTTGAATCACAAATAGACGACTCCATAAAAGATAAGTTAGACCTAAGCATACTAGCAGGTGATAAGCCACTTTATGGAGATTATGACACAACAAAAGCAATAGAACTTGAAAACCGTAAGGCGGAATATCCTTGGACTGGTGGTATGGGTACTTTAATCTTTACTGTTAGTGGTTTGATACTCATGAGTGCTGCGGCTTATGTTTACAGCAGAAAGAGGAGGATAAGTTCTCTTATTACGAAAGCTTATAGGGACAAGGTAAATCACCTTATCTTAAATGATTTTAAAATCTATGAGGGCAAGGCTCTTATGAAAAACCCACCAAAGGCAAGTGAGAGAAGGTGTTGCTCTTATGATTAATTCTATTAAAGACAAGAAGAGGCACCCTCCTTAGTTGGAGCAAATAAAACTTAATGAATGAGAGAGTGGTTGATGGTAAAGTCAATAGACCAGCCACTCTCAGGTTCATAATTTTGCAAAGAATTAGTATAATTTACGTAATTTATAGGTAATCCTAAGAGATATTTGATAAAATATTTTTAGAGATACTTAGAAAGATTAAAAAAGCCATTTATGGCAAGAGTCGAAAGACTAAAGTTCATGGTAATAATTTGCGGTAGCAAATAATTATAAAATTTATAAAAGAAGGAGTTATATTATGAACAAGAAAAAAATTCTATCACTAATCATGGCATTAGTGATGATCGTTGGAGTATTTTCTCCACTAACAGCTTTAGCAGCTGACGAAGTAACAGTTCCAACTGGTACACTTTCAAAAGATCAACTTCAAGAAGGTAAACCAGATACAACTGAAGTTAATATCTTCAAGTTAGTAACAAAAGAAAACTATAAGCCAGGTGCACCTTGGAAACACACTGGTGGAATAATTAAACCAGAAGATTATGCCACACTAGGTAATGGCGTAGAAGCTTTAGGAGGAGCACAATTTACTTTCTACAAAATCAATGGCGATAATGATGTAGAAAATGAAAAGATCCTTGAACTTTTAAAAGCTAACCCTGACAAATTTAAGACAGTAGAACAAATGGAAGCTTTAAAGACAAGTGGAGCTACTGGTTTAACAGCAAGTGCTGCTGATGCTACAATGACATCAATTGGAGCTAATAAAGTTGCATTAGCAACTGGTACTGGTTTAACTGATGGACACACTGGAGATACTGGTGCAGATGGTAAAACTACTGTAAATCTAGCCGAAGGTTATTATTGGGCAGTTGAAAGTAAAATTCCTGATAAGGTAACAGGACAAATTGCTGTTCCATTTGGATTGACACTTCCACTTACAAATGTTAAAGATGTAGTAGATGGTAATAATACTATTAAGGCAGGCACACAATATCTAAAAACTTTATATATCTATCCAAAGAACTTAAAGACAGATAAAGTTAAGATCGACAAGAACCATGCACAATATGATGCTGAAAACAAAAAATGGTATGATCAAAATGGAAATGAAATAGTAGCTGCAGATTTAGGTGCAGATTATGCAAAATATGAACAAGATAAGAAGACTGTATCTGCTAAACTAGGCAAAAAGGTTCCTTACGAATCTAAGACAGAAATTCCAAGAAACTACAATTTTGAAACTTTCTCTTGGCAAGACGTTATGTCCGAAGGACTAACTTATAACAAAGACTTAAAAGTAACAATTGATTACAAAACTGTTGATAATGGACAAGTAGTAGATAAAAAAGGTGAAGTATTTATTGATACTACAGCTGATCCAAAGGTTAATGCTAACTTAGTTACTAGAGAAGCGGACAATGGATTCGATATTACTGTAAAGAAAGCTGATGTAACAAATACATTAGTAGAATACCTAAAGAATGGTCCGGTAACATTCCACTTCTCATATTCAGCAACTGTTAATAAAGATACAGTAGTTGATAAGCCAGAAACAAACAGTATTACATTTACACCAGGAGAACCTAATGGTGGTGGTCAAGTAACAACTGGACAAGACAAATCCTTTGATGTAACTAAGACATGGGATACTACTGACGATAAAATAACAGTAAAAGAAGTAACTTATTATGTAGAAGATGAAAATGGTAAGGGTGTAGCATCAATAACATTAAAAGATACCTATACACAAGGTACTGAATTAGTAGCAGGTCCTGGAATTAAATTTGTTGTAGGTAACAAATGGTATTCAGGTAAGTTCACAGGATTAGAAGCAGGAAAAACATACAAATTAAGAGAAGCTGTTGTGGGTTATGACCCAACTTATACACATAATGGCTCAACACTTGGAATCGCAAATAAGTCTAATCCAGACACATTAAAACCAACTGAACCAAAGGTTGAATTCCACGGAAGAAAATTCGTTAAGTATGATCAATTAGACGGAACTAAGAGATTAGCAGGTGCAGAATTCGTTGTTAAAAACAACATTACAGGCGATGCTGATAATGGAAAATATTTAGTAGCTAAAACTTCTACAAAAGCTGATGCTGAAAAAGTTAACTTAGAAGCAACAAAAAAAGCTTTAGATGCTGCTATTAAAGCATATAATGATCTTTCAGCAGAAGAACAAGCAGGACAAGCAGGTACAACTGCTAAAACAAATATTGATAATGCTCAAAAAGCATACAACAAAGCCTTCAAAGATGCTGCAAATGCATACACTTGGGGAGACAAAGGCGATGCAGTAGTATTTGTATCTGATTCTAAGGGTGGATTTGAAGTAACTGGTTTATCAGCAGGAGCTTATCAATTAGAAGAAATTAAAGCTCCAGCAGGATACGCTTTAAATGATGCAAAAGTTGATTTCGAAGTTAAAGAAGGAACTTATAAGAGCGTAGAAGGCAACACAGAACTTGAATACACTTCTTCTGAAGAAACAGGCGACTATGGTTTGAAGATTGCCAATAAGAAAATGACTATCCCACAAACAGGTGGTATTGGTACTGTTCTATTCACTGTTGTTGGTATTGGTCTAATGGCTGGTGCTGTTATGGCAATGAAGAAGAATAGAGAAGAAGCTTAATAGGAATTTAAGACTTTTAAAGGTTTAGTTTTAAGTTTAAAATAGTTTTAGATTATTTTAAGCTGAATAAGCTTTATAATTATTAAATTGGGAAGGGGATCTTCCCTTTCCCCTACATATTATGTAAGTGAGGTAGAGATGAAGAAGAGAATATACAGTTTAATAATTTTATTTGCGATGGTAACTACGGTCTTCCTACCGGTCTCTTGGTATATGGAAGATAAATGATAAGTTTATCGACACTTCTATGGACAAGACGAGACTTGTTGCCATCCTCGATAGGTTGAGTGAGGCTGACTTAGACAGACAGCTTGAAAATAAGGCTGATAAATGGATTGTCAGTCCTAAAGAGGCTGATGACTATAAGATTACTCTTAGTCTTGAGCCTGGCACTTATTATATTAGGGAGCTTGGGGACAGTAAGGATAGGTTTATTGAGTCTGCTGTCTTCAGTCCTGGGGAGGCTAATATTATTAAGTTAAAGTGGGGATTAAAGATTACTCCGACACCTCCACCACCACCTCCAGGAGAAACTCCACCACCTCCAGAAACTGTTGTGCTAATCAAAAGTGATGGCGAGGGCAATTATCTTGCTGGTGCTAAGTTTACTCTTCACTACGCCAATGGTGATCCTGTCTTGACAAAAAATGGCGCCTTTGATGATAAGGGTTCTGCTGAAGTTTTTGTCACTGATGAAAATGGCAGGATAACTATTAAGAATGTGAAGGCTGGGATTTATACTTTTAAGGAAGTTGAAGCTCCAACTGGCTATGAGATAGTGAAAAGTGAAAGTGATTTTGTTATTTTTGAAGGAAAGGGTGCTAATGTAAGTGTCATCAACAAGAAGAAGTTAGGTTCTTATAATTTCTTTAAGACTGATGGGTCTAGGAAGAAGGGCCTTCCTGGTGCAGAGTTTATTATCACTCGTGACAAGGATGGTATGGACGAAAGGGTTAAGCGAAATGGCAAGGACCTTGTTCTAAATTCTGGTAGTGATGGCAAGTTTGCTGTTTACGACCTTCCTTATGGCACTTATTATATTTGGGAGACTAAGGCTCCAGAGGGCTACAGTCTTTTAAATGGCAGTTTGGAATTTGAAATTAATGATAATTCTTTTGAGAAAGTCCTAATTATTGAAAACACTATTGAAAATGGTGACGAGTCACCTCGTCCTCTTCCTAAAACGGGTGACATCACACTCATTGTTTTAGTTGTTGCCGGTGCGGTGATGATTGGATTAGGTAAGTATTTAATCAAGGACAAGAGATAGAATGAGGCTCCTTGCGAGCCTCTTTTTTATGGAGTAATATGAGCAAGAAAAGGAAAAAATCAAATTTTTTATTTATTTTTATTTTCATACTGGGGCTTGGTATTTTGTCCTATCCCATGATATCCAACTGGTATTATAGGATTGAGTCCAACAACCAAGTTGCCGACTACAAGGAAGCGAGAGACCTCTTAAGTGACGAAGAAATCCAGAGGAGGATGAGGCTTGCCAAGATTTACAACGACAATCTGGGCAATGTGACTCCAAAGGACCCCTACAGTGAAGAGGAAAAGCACAAGGCAATCGAAAATTATGCTCAGATGCTAGAGCT
>QWCB01001785.1_pt1 | contig 19711 bp, 13 predicted proteins | sample 1972511 | NCBI WGS metagenome assembly QWCB01 (sample SAMN09866719, study PRJNA288562) | Human gut metagenome isolate term5_stool, whole genome shotgun sequencing... | isolation source: gut | host: Homo sapiens | place: USA: California
CCGGGACTTCCCGGTATTCTGATTTCGGTTGTGACCGGTGTTGTTTTCGCCTTGATTTTCCAGGGCACACAGAGCTTGGCGAACATTTTCTCCATTTTGCACTTTGGTCCGGTCGTTGAAACCGGTAACGAGTTCTTAGATGCCGCGCTTGCCAAAGGCGGTATGGATAACCAGATGTGGACGGTTAACTTAATCCTCTTAGCGGTTGCTTTCGGCGGTGCGCTGGAACGCTGCGGTATTGTTGAGCGTCTCTTTGGTGGTATTAAGAAGAAAATTCACAGCGTCTCTGGTTTGCTCTTTGCAACCATGCTGACATCCATCTTCTGCGACGCCGCGATGTGCGACCAGTTCTTGGGCATTGGTGTTCCGGCTCCGCTCTATGCTGATAAATACGATGAGTTGGGTCTTGGACGTAACATGCTCTCGAGAACGTTGGAAGATGCCGGTACGCTTTGGGCGGTTATGTTCCCGTGGACCGCTTGCGGTGCATATCAGATGAAGACTTTGGGCGTCAACCCGATCTATTACTTCCCGTTTGCGTTCGTCAACCTTCTGAACCCGATCTATGCGTTGATTACTGCGCTTTTGGGACGCAATATCTTCTGGGCGGACGGTGCCTTTACGAGCGTGTTTGGCAAAACCCGTCAGGGCAAAGTTGCCAAAGCGCCGGAAGAAGCACATGCTAAGGCCCTTAAGGCGCTGGAAGAAATGCGTCAAGCCGGTCGTGCTCCGCGCGTAAACTAAGACATGAACCGTTGACAAAAACAGATTCCTATCGGTGACGTTTTACTGAACGACGCCTGATTCGGAATATGAAAAAGAAAGCGCACCTGTTGCCGAGCTTATGAGCCGACAGCCGGTGCGCTTTTTGTCTATTTTCTTCATATTATAGATGACGTGACGGCGACTAATGCGCAAGCACTTATCGTCTATTTTGCGGAAGGGTAGTATATAATAAACATAGCTACTTCTTACGGAGCACAATTTACGCAGAATGATTCTTACGAAAAAAAGAAGGGAACAAACCGAATGAAATCCAGACTGGATAAAAAATGCCCATGGCATGACGACCACGAAGCGATAGAGATGAAACAGGCCAATTACCGCAAAAAATGGGTTATGCCGTATACTTTTATAATGGTGTTTTTTTGTATCGGTCTGGGCATTTTTACGAAGTATCGCATCTCCATTCTTCTCGGCTTGCTGGTGCTTTTGGCGGTAACGACGAAACGCTATGCCGCAGTGACGTCAAAAGGTTTCGAACAGTTTGCGAACATGTATCTTTTTACCAATTACCGCGTGATTGTCTGGGACGATATCGATACCATTACTTATGAAAAATTGCCGGATCATCCCGAGAATTCGTTGTTTTATTTCACACATGGGGATGTGACGTCGCGAGCTATTTTTCCAACGGCGGAGCGCAAGCGCATTCTTCGTTTGGCGGAAAAATACCATCCGGGCATCAAGATTCATGACGGTGCCGTTTTCAAAGAAGAAGTGCGAAAAAAATACGAAAAAAAACGAACCGAAAAAAAGAAATAAAGTTTGAAGTTCGGGTATAGTAAAGACGAATCTGAGGTAAACAAAAGGACGAAAGAAGCGTTTCGCATAGCGAGCGCATCACCGAACCAAGGAGGCATGCATGGGCATTATTCGCGCAATCACCAGTGCAATCGGCGGCGGTTTAGGTGACGAATGGTTGGAAGTCTATGAATCGGACAAGATGAGCCCGACCACGATCACCGCACCCGGCGTGATCGTCCGCAAGAACGATCCGCGAAACAACAACAAGAAAGGAACGGCGGACACCATCTCCAATGGTTCGCTTATCCAAGTCAAAGAAGGACAGTTCATGCTTCTGGTCGATGGCGGAAAGGTCATCGATTATACCGGTGAAGCAGGCTACTTCAAAGTCGATAATTCTTCGATGCCGTCTCTCTTTAACGGGGAGTTTGGCGACACGATGAAAGAGACCTTTAATCGTGTACGCTTTTCGGGATCTACGCCGTATAAACAGACGACGTATTTCCTGAATATGCAGGAAGTGCGCGGATTGAAATTCGGTACACCCGCGCCGGTCAATTACTTTGATAATTTCTACAATGCTGAGCTGTTCTTACGGGCGCACGGCTCGTACACCATTCGCATTACCGACCCGTTGAAGTTCTATGTGGAGGTCGCCGATCATGATGCGAATAGCAGCATCGAGGTAGAAGATATCAGCGAACAGTATCGCAATGAGTTCCTGACGGCATTTCAGACGGCACTCAATAAGATGAGTGCGGATGGTGAGCGCATTTCGTTTGTTCTTTCTCGCGGAGACCAGCTTGCGGAATATATGCAGGATGTCTTGGATGAGAAATGGCAGGAATTGCGTGGTTTCCAGATTGAATCGGTCGCCATCGCCTCCATCTCCTACGATGAAGAATCGCAAAAACTCATCAACATGCGCAATCAGGGCGCGATGCTTTCCGACGCCTCTATTCGCGAAGGCTATGTGCAGGGTTCTGTGGCAAGAGGTCTGGAAGCGGCTGGCAGCAACGAAGCCGGTGCAGGACAGGGCTTCTTCGGTATGGGCGTTGGCATGTCCACCATCGGGGGCGGTTTCGGTCAGTTCTCTCAGAATAACGCCGAACAGATTCGTCAGCAGCAGGCGCAGCAAGCGGCACCAGCCGCCAATCCGACGGAAGGTGCGGCGGCTCCGGTGGAAGGCGGCATGGTCATGGGCACCGTGCAGACACCATCTTCGGAAAGTGGCTGGGCTTGCCCCAAGTGCGGAACCCAAAACAGTGGAAAATTCTGCGTCGAATGCGGAACCAAGAAACCGGAAGAGGCGAAATGCCCGAAGTGCGGCCATGCGGTGACACCGGACGCGCGGTTCTGTCCGGAATGCGGCGAGAATCTCCAACCTCCTGTAGAAGAGTAAGCATACGGAAGTAGGATACGACCCTGAACGGGTGAAAGAGAAAGGAGTTGTTTTGGACAACGAAAGAATTAACCAACAAAACGAAGAAGCGATGAAGGCCAATAACGACCAGATGAATCGCAACGAACGCAACACTGATTTTTATATCAACCATGCCATCAGCGACGAGAAGCCGATTGAGGTGCATGAAGAAGGCGAAACGGAAAAAGAAAAAGCCGAAAAGGCGGAAAAACTGAGCGGACAGAAGAACGAGAAATAAGAGCTCCGCATAAGGAATAGAAAGAAAGCGACTCGATGCGTTTGGCGTGTCGGGTCGCTTTTTTGCCCATATCTTTGTTCTTTTGTTCGCTTATATCTCTATCGCAGTTATAAAAGCACAATAAAGCATAAAAAAGCGGCTGACGGGAATCGAACCCGCGCATCCGGCTTGGGAAGCCGGTGTTCTACCATTGAACTACAGCCGCGTGTAAAAAGTATCCTGTTTTATCGGAACATCCCTATGGTAACACTTTTCCTGCCGATACGCTACAATGGGCATAACAATTGTCGAAAGGAAGGCGAATTATGCAGGATATTCTTCTTGTGATTGATATGCAAAACGATTTTATTGACGGCGCATTAGGTTCGAAAGCAGCGCAGGCGATTGTACCGTATGTGGTGGAGCGTGTGAAACAATTTGAAGGAACGGTTCTTTTCACCCGCGATACCCATCGCGCCAATTACCTCGAAACGCAGGAAGGGCGAAATCTTCCGGTGGAACACTGCCTGCGCGATACGAACGGTTGGCAGATTCATCCAGAGTTGGAAGCGTTGCGGAAAACCGACCCCATTGACAAGGTAACCTTCGGCGCAGCCTCTCTTCCGGCGGTTCTCTCGGATTTGGACGACCGCGACCGCATTTCTTCTATTACTCTTCTGGGGCTGGACACCGACATTTGCGTGATTTCCAATGCTTTGCTCATCAAAGCCTTTTTTCCGGAAATTCCGATTCAAGTGGATGCGCAGGGTTGCGCCGGTGTTACGCCTATCTCGCATAAGACGGCGTTAGACGCTATGAAAGCCTGTCAAATAACCATTTTGAACGCCTAATCCTGCCTTTCCAACGGACAAAGGAGAAGTGGGCTATAATATAAAAGTGATGAATCTTCATTTTGTAAGTATAAGGAGGAAATAAGATGAACCGCCACAGTACCCCCCCATGTGTAAAAAACACTATTTTATACAGGGACTGCTATGCGCGTTTTTCGCGCTATTTCTGATGGGGCTTTTTCCGCAACAAGCAAAAGCGGAAGATGCGCCCATTCCGATTTCTTCGTTTGAAGAGTTAAAACCGTATTTGACAAAAGGCGAGTATGCTGCCGATTTTACCAATCCAAAGCCCAAAGCGCTGCTCCTGAAAGCCGGCAAGTACGAGTTGCAAAACGATATTTCCATTGATGTATCGGATGCCTATTTTACCGATAAGCAGGATGAAATTGCGCATGGCTTGCTGTCGTTTGACGACAAGCAAGGCAAATTCTCCATTAATGGGAATAACCATACGATCTCTTTTACAGGCACAAAGCAGGTTCCGTTGTTCCAGGGGATTCGCGCACACGCATTTACGTTGGAAAATCTTCAGGTGGAGTACGCGGGAAGCCTTAAAGGCTATGGTCTGGTCGGCGAAGCGGTTTTATTTGCAGAGTTCCCAACGGATGCGAACGGGTTTGATATCCATAGCGCCCTGATAAGAAACATCAAGGTGAAGGTCAATGGAAATATTGAATCTGATGAGGTGTGGGGAACCATCTATAGCGACAACCATTTTGTGAATCAATTTCGTGAGGGGCAAATTGCCGCCGGCCTTTCGTGGTATCTGGAAAAAACGACGTTGGACAACATCGACCTGGAGGTAACCGGCAATATCGGGTCGGATACGCTGCCCAAAGAAGTCGATTGGAAATCCGGCGCTGCCGGTCTGACATTCCATTGGGGCAAGAAGATGCCGACGCCGGGCACACCGTCAGGCGATGCGATTTATAAAAACCAGGATACAAGCAAACTCAAACAGGCAGGATATATAGAGAATGTCAATATCCACGTGGGCGGAAATATTCAAGCCACTGGGTATTCGCACGGCTATGCCTGGGGTGTTTCGAATGACTTGGGTGAAGCCTGGGTGGAGAACTTGCACCTAAAGGTAGATGGGGATATCGTGACCAAGCTGAATGCCGGCAATCCAAATCCGGCGTCTGCGGGGGCTCCCGCAGCGAGTGGAATCAGCGATGAAATCGGCGTGTTCATGAATTCTTCCCTTGAAGTCAATAATATTCGTGTAGAAGCCGATCCCGCTATGCCACAAACGGATCGGTTTGCAACGATGTATGTATGTGCGTCTACGAACAGCAAAGGCTGGTATGAAAATCTATCGAATTGCCAATTTACGGTCAAAGGCAAGATGAGTATGAATACGCCGTTTAAGAATACCATGGGGCTTGGCTTTGGGAATGGATGGAGCAGCAATGGGAAAGATGGCGTCGATTTTCTGCAGGTTCTGGAAAATAACAAGATTTCCGTGGGTGGTGTCGAAATCAAGAATGACAAGAGTACGCAGGTCGCCTTTGTCGGTCTTGCGCAAAAAGCCTATGCCGGAAACGAAACGCACGCGGATAGACCGACACTTCCCGAAGTAAGCGCAAAAGAAAACACCCTTACGGTTGGGGATGTGAATATCGATGCACCAAACGCCTATACGATGCTCTATCCCTTTATGCGGGAAGCTACAAACGCCAAAAACAACACCGTGACATACGGCAATATTACGGCAAATGCCGATTATGTACAGTTTTCCGGCCTTGGCGAATTGCGTGCGACGAATCCGAAGAACACGCCCCACGCTTGTCTAACCAAAGGAAACCGTCTGACATTTGGCGATATCCAGCTCACCGGAAAGAAAATTGGCAGTGTTTCTTTAATGGCAGGAACGCAGGAAGCGAATCAGCCGATGGAAGACTGTGTGGTGAAGGCAAAGTCGCTTAACGTAGAAATGACCGATGCGACGGCAGCGAAAGGCACGCCGATGGTCGCCGGTATTGCCGCTTATCAGAAAGGGACGATTACCGATTGCCGCGCGTATATCGGCAATGTTTCTATAGCCAATGCGTCGAAAACAGCATTGTATGTGGGCATGGGAACTGCATTCGGTAAAGACAGCGAGCTGAAGAATTCATCCGTCTTTATCGATAAAGATTTCCTTGTTCAGACAGACGGCATTAAGTATGCTGGCGGATTCTTCGGTTACGCGAACGGCATGACGATTGACAACTGTGACTATCAAATAAATGGGAAAAATCGTGTTGTACAAAACGACAAGGGCGTGTTCGGCGGATTTATGGCATTTAATCGCAATTCCACGATTACCAACACGAGAAGTTTATTGCTTAACGACTGGGGTGTGTTTGTGGGTTATTCCAACGGAGGAACCCTGGATGGCATAGCGCACTACGTGAACCAGCCCAATCCGATGTATTGGTCCGCTTTGCTGGGAGCCCATACGGCGAACCAGCCGACCATTAAAAATTCCACGCTACTGGTCGATAAAGAAAACGCCGATAACGAGCTGTATCGTACCGCAAATGTATCTACGGAAAGCGGCAATAACTTTGTCACGGTCGTAGGCAAGAAAGACGGCGAGCTGCACACCAACCGCGAAGTGTTTACCACGGCGGAAAAGGACATTGAGGTCAAGGGCAATATGGTGAGCGTCGTGGCAAAGACAGACGCTTCCGAAGGAACCGGTTTTATCGCCAAGCGCGATTTCCAAGATACGTATTGGAATGAGGAAATTGGCGAATATGCCATCGGCGATGCCGAAAAGAATTTCGCCTATCTTCTTGCTACGACTTTTGGGGATGTTATGGCGGTCGGAAACGATGCAGACGTTATTCAGGATGGCATGAACCAGGCATCATTAGCAGACTATATTTACCGTCATGCTGGCGTAAGAACCTTGACAGGGGCATACGTTGACCTTTTAGGGCTTAAAGGGGATGAATGGACGCCGGATCCCATCACGCTCGGTGGCGAAAATGCGCTGAAAGTGACGAAAAAAGTTGAGGGACATGATAGCGAAGCGGACTACAGTTTCACGCTTACGCCGTCTCCGAACAATCCGGAAGGCACGACGTTGCAGGCGATGACAGCGACGACACAGGGCGTGATTGCCAAGGATACGCAACAAGAAGTGTCTTTTGCGGACATTGAATTTACCAAAGCAGGCACATTCACCTTTACCGTCAAAGAAACGGGAACCGCCCCTGCGAATTGGACGTATGATCAAGCGGAGAAAACCATTACCGTTACCGTAACACAGAACGCGCAGGGCAAGCTGGAAGCCGCAGTGGAAGGGAATAATCCGACCATTGTGAACAGTTATCAAGAAAACCCGACTCCGCCGCAGCCGGATACGCCTAAGCCGGTGACATTGGATGGCGATCAGGCGCTTGCGGTCACCAAGATGGTAAAGGGCAAGAACGCTTCGGCAAAATTCTCCTTTGTGCTGACCGCCGAGGCTTCAAATCCGGAAGGCTGCGATTTAGCGGATTCAAAGACGGTAGAAACGAACGGCACAATTAACGACGGGGAAAAGCAAGAGCTTCGCTTTGATGCGATTACCTTCACGAAGGAAGGAACGTTCCGCTTTACGCTGCGAGAAAACAACGGACACGCTTCCGGCTGGACCTACGACACCAAAGCATATACGATTACGGTCGTTGTCACGAACGACGGACAGGGCAACCTTGTCGCCGAGGTGCAGGACAATAATCCGGTGATTACGAACACGTACAAGAAACCGACACCGCCGGTGAATCCGGACAAACCCGATCAGCCCAATCCGAATCCGCCTGAACCGGATACGCCCAATCCGGGTACGCCGAATCCGGATAAGCCGAACCCTGATAAGCCGCATCCGGACAACTCCGGCAACACGGGGGATACGTCGAAGCCGGATAACGCATCTTCGCAAAAACCGGCAACGCCCTCCAAAGGAAAAGCGCCGAAATCGGGTGATGTAGGCATTCTTAGCGCAGCAGCGCTGTCCGGTGTATGCGCCTTAGCGTTTGTCTTCACCAAGAAAAAGAAGTAAGAATAGGCAGTAAGAAAAAAGAAGATACGATGTAACAAAGCGAGGACCCGACATACCGTCGGGTCCTCACTTTGTTTGTTTCGTATTTGCCTTCTCAGGTAAGGCGTTAACGCATGGTTTTATTTTGCTTGCTTCTGTACCGAAGCGACGATGGCATCCGCCATGGCTTCCAGTTCTTTGTCGGTATTGTCATCCGGCGAGGACATGAAGGATACTTCGGCATCGAGATAGTAGATTTCGAACATCTGATCGAGGATCTTCTTCATTTCTTCTCCGGAGGTGGGAGCCCAGGTGCCGTTCTCGATGATGCCGACCGTACGCTTCTGCATGTTGAGCGCAACCATGTCGTGCAGGAAGTTCTTCATCGGGGGATAGACGCCCAAGTTGTACGTCGGGCAAGCCAGGATGATGTGACCAACACGGAAGGCTTCCGAAATGAGGTAGGACATGTGGGTGTTGGAGACATCCCAAACCGTAACGTCTGTAACGCCGCGCTTTACGACTTCCGAGGCAAGTTTCTGTGCGACTTGCTCGGTGTTGCCGTACATGGAACCGTAGGCGATCATAACGCCGTTGTCTTCCGGAGTGTAGCTCGACCATTTGTCGTACTTGTCGATGATATAGCCGAGATTCTTTCTCCAGATGACACCGTGCAGCGGGCAGATAACCTTAATCGGCAGGGTTGCCGCGACTTTAAGTACGGCTTGAACATAGGCGCCGTATTTGCCGACGATGTTGGTCAGATAGCGGCGACCCGGTTCAAGGAAATCGCGATCCCAATCGACTTCGTCATCAAAGAGCTTGCCGTCAATCGCTTTGAAGGAGCCGAACGCATCCGCACTGAAGAGAACGCCGTTGGACGTATCCAAAGTTGCCATCGGTTCGGGCCAGTGTACCATCGGCATTTCTACGAAAGCAAAGGTGTGCTCACCGGAGCTGAATGTATCGCCGGTAGCGACCGTGATGCGTTTTTCGCAGTGATAATTGAACTGCGACATGAAGTAGAAGCCTTTTTCCGTCGAAATAACGGTTGCTTCGGGATGACGCAGGATGACTTCCTGGAACGTTGAGGCATGATCCGGTTCCCAGTGATTGATGATGATGTAGTCCAGCGGACGATCGCCTAATACGTATGCCAGATTGTCCAAGAAATACGGCGCAAATTCGAAATCGACCGTATCAAACAGGACGGTTTTCTCATCCAAGAGGACATAGGAGTTGTAGCTTACGCCTTCCGGAATGGGATGAATTCTTTCAAAAATATCGGTACGGTGATCGTTGACACCGATCCAATACAAATCTTTTACGACTTCACGAACATTTGCCATGCAAATCCTCCTTAACCTTTCTTTTTGTGCATTCTTACGCTGTGCAGTTTACGATCGGGATCGACTAATCTTCAATGGAGATATAGCCGTTCTTCGGGTCACCGCACTTCGGGCACAGATAGGTGTCCGGAAGCTGATCAAACGGCGTTCCCGGAGCGATTCCGCTGTCCGGATCGCCCTTGGCAGGATCATATTCATGACCGCAGCCGTTGCAGACATAGATGCCGGATTTGGTACGCGGATCCTGCGGAACATTGCGCTTTTTCTTTTCGAAGGTCTCTGCCGGATGGCGTTCCTGACCCTGTTCAAGCGCTTCGGTTAATAACGGCATGATTTCCATCACATCGCCCACAATGCCGTAATCTGCGTTCGCAAAGATCGGGGCGCTTGCATCAGTGTTAACGGCGACAATCGTTGCCGCTTCTTTAATGCCGCGCAGGTGCTGACCGGCACCGGAGATGCCCATTGCGAAGTAAAGGTTGCCCTTGAATTTCTGACCGGACATACCGACATAGCGTTCAATCGGCAGATAACCGAGAGTCTCGGCTACCGGACGGGAGCTGGAGATGGCGCCGCCAACGGCTTCTGCCAATTCTTCCGCCACTTTGAGGTTCTCTTTTTCGCCGATACCTTGACCGACGGAAACGAGGCGTTCTACTTCATCCACTGGCGCATAAACATCGACCGTGGTATCAAAGGCATAGCCGTCTTTTTTCAGTGCTTCGACAAGCTGTTTCACTTGCTCTTCCGGTGTGCCTTCGAACATGACGTTCTTGCGCGGTCCGGTGACTGCGCCAGCTTTGCCGGTATCAGCGACCATAGCCGCTTTCTTTTTGCGTCCTACGCGACCAATGATTTGACCGGCGATGACGACGCGCATAATTTCATTCGTGCCTTCATAGATTTGCGTAATCTTGGCATCACGGAAATGACGTTCCACATCGATACCCTTGATGAAGCCGTTGCCGCCGTGCAGCTGAATCGCTTCTGTGGTAACCCACATGGCGGTGTCCGAAGCGAACATTTTCGCCATCGCAGCTTCTTTGGTGTATTTCGCATGTTTGGTTTTGAGGTCGGCTGCCTGATAAATCAGGTGACGGGAAGCCTCGATACGGGTGGCCATATCGGCAATCTTGAAGCTGACGCCCTGGTTTGCCGCAATCGGCTGACCAAACTGAATGCGCTCACGCGTATAGTTGACGGTCGCTTCATAAGCGCCCTGTGCGATACCCAATGCCTGAGAGGCAATACCGATACGTCCGCCGTCCAGGGTTGCCATAGCGATCTTGAAGCCTTCGCCTTCTTTACCCAGCAAGTTTTCCTTCGGGACGATGACGTTCTTGAAATTCAATTCCGACGTAACGGAGGAGCGGATGCCCAGCTTGTTATATTGCGTCGGGAAGGTGAATCCTTCGTAATCTTTTTCTACGATGAAGGCGCTGATGCCGTGCGTTCCTTTTTCCGGACTGGTTACAGCAAAGACAACATAAGTATCGGCACGATAGCCGTTCGTAATGAAGATCTTGCTGCCATTAAGTACATAGTGATCTCCGTCCAGAACTGCCGTAGTCTGTGTACCGCTGGCATCCGAACCGGCATGTTCTTCGGTCAGACCGAAAGCGCCAATTTTTTCGCCTTTTGCCAAAGGTACTAAGTATTTTTGTTTCTGTTCTTCCGTTCCGAAAGCCCAAATCGGCCATGAACCGAGGGAGGTATGTGCCGAACAAATAACGCCGACACCGCCATCCACGCGAGACAGCTCTTCCACGGTAATGGCATAGCTGATAGCGTCTAATCCCTGACCGCCGTATTCTTTTTCGTACGGAATGCCCAATAATCCCATCTCGCCCATGTGCTTCACGATTTCTTCAGGAAATTCCTCGCCCTGATCCAGTCGGAAAGCAATTGGTTTGACTTCCTTTTCCGCAAAATCACGAACGATCTTACGGAGCGCTTCGTGTTCCTGTGTCAGCTGATATCCCATACTTCCTCCTTTTTGTCTACCCTGCGCACGAACGAAACGTTTTCACCTTACTACCATTTCACCGCGCGCTTGACAACATTTGAATCTGTTGCACTTCCCCTTCATTTTAATCCAATTATCCGACGTATGCAACTAATTCCGATGAAAAAACTCGGAATTAAAACCGCAGAAAATGCCCGTTTACGCGCTCTTCTTTCTCCACAATCTTCTTCTCCTCTTCTCTTTCTTCACTCTTCGCGCCTTCCAGTGGCAATTTTATAGGTTCCCTGCGCTGTCCGGAACAAAATATCGGAAAAGCCGGATAACCTTTCTTTAATGGTTCGCTAATGATGAGCTGCAATGTTGCGGCTGCGCATCTCTCGAATATCTATGGTTTGGTCACAAGTTTCGTTGATTTCTTTCCCCGTGATGTAGGGGAATTCTCCACTGTTTCGTGGCTGTGTTTCGCGAGCGATTTTCCGGATGGCATGGCAGTGGAATTTCTCGCCGTTCGCGCGGTCGCATTTCGCAAGCGATTTTCTGTCGGCATGATAGGCGAAAATCTTAATACTATTTTTAGATTTCACGCCTTTACGAAAAATGGGCTTTGATAAAATGGAGCGGCATGAGGCATGAGCCCAAGGAGTGCAAAGAGAGCGATGAACGCAAAGGCGCAAAAAGACGCAAGAGGGAGAAAAGGGCGCAAGTGGGAATAAAGCGCGCAAGGGGGTGCCAAGAGAGCAAAAGGCGCAAGAGCGTATAGAGTGCCTGAACGCATAGACACCGGGTTGTTTTCCGGCTAAAGAAAGGGGATCAGGGATGAGAAAGAATAGCAAACGAAAAAAACGTCCTTCTCACCGGCGCAGAACACGATTTGTTTTTCTTCTTGTTTTTCTGCTTGCTGTCAGTGGGCTTTTATATTATGCGATACAACCGGAGCATTTTCGCGAGTGGAAAGATGACTTTTCTGCGTGGCGCTATCGACACAGCGAAGCGGCGAAAATGGGATACAACGCAAAAGCGATGCTATTGACCGATCGAAGCGATAATTCTGTTTTTGCAGAAAAACAGAAAACAGAAAAACAGAGTCCGGCAAGCCTTGCTAAGCTATTTACGATTGAATACGCGCGAACGATTGCTACGCCGGATACGCGTATCACCGTTGAAGAGGAGCCCCTGCTTCATGTGAAAGAAGGTTCTTCCTTAGCCCATTTGCAAGCTGGTGAAACGTATACCTTGCGAGATCTTTTTGCTGCCATGCTTGTTCCGTCGGGAAATGATGCGGCGTATGTTGTGGCGGATTATATCGGTGGTCTTCGGCATCCGGACGCCTCCACCAGCGACGAACGAATCCGCCTGTTTCTGGAGGACCTACGCACACACCTGCAAGAGAATGGGTGGACCGATACCCGCTTGTTTGATCCCAGCGGATATGATTTTGAAGGAAGTACGACTGCGGTCGACCTGCAGCAAGTCTGCGAGATTCTGTTGAAGGAACCCTGGTTTCGCGAAATCGTTTCACAGTCCACGTATGTAGCGACGTTGGCGGATGGAACGACGAAATCCTGGAAAAATACAAACCGATTTCTCGATCCGAATGATTCCTATTACAACGAAAAGGTCAAAGGCGTTAAAACAGGATCTTTAGCAGGGGATTACAACCTGATCGTCCTCTATCATACAGGGGGAAAAGAGTTTTTGATTGTCAGTCTGGGCTCTTCTTCTGACAATTCCCGTTACGACGACCTTTCGTATCTTCTCAAGACGATTGAGGAGAGCGACTATCTTAAAAAATGAGTCGCGTGTTTTTAGACAGTCTTTGTCAGAGATAAGTCGCGTGTTTTTAGACAGTCTTTGTCAGAGATAAGTCGTGTGTTTTGGGACAGCTTTTGTCAGAAAAAAAATCTGCGTGTTTTGGGATAGTCTTTTTCAGAAATAAGCTGCGCATTTTTGGACAGTCTTTATCAGAAACAACCCGTGTGGTCAAAGATAACCCTGTCGCTTGGATGACGGGCTTTGCGCAATCCTTTTAGCGTGCGCAAAGTCGCAATTCGTAGCGATCAATGAGCGTTTGCACTCGACGGCTATCCAGAATAAGACTATCTCCTTCAAAGGTGGCAATTAATCGATCGCCTAAAACAATTCCGTTGCGTTCATACGTGCGAATTTTGGTAACCGATCGTAGAGCGTATTCCGGCAAATCCATTCGTCCGAAATGTTCCCAGTAGATTTCCTGTTTACGGATGGGATGGTAAAAGGTGAAATCGGGATAATACACCTTTTCTTCGTGCAGTAGCAATGGACATTCATATTTGTAGAAGATTCCCTGAGCGAAGAAGAGATCTGCCAATATTTTTTCGGACTTTGAGCGTACCCGTTCATTGTTATTTGTAAGGATACCTTCCGGATCGTTTTCTCGAAAGGGCAATCCGTGGTACGGTTTCGCTTTCCAGGCGGAGAACTGTTGCTCAGCGGTTTCCTCTACCGGAATGACGAGCCTCTGTCGTAAAGGATGCAAATTTTGGTATATGCGATCAATTGTTTGTGCGACTTGCTCGGAAGATAAGGATCGCCTTTTTGACAGGGTACTTAAAACCCTCTCCACCTGATTATTGTACATTTGCTGCGCCAACTTTTTTATCTCGTCACGGTTCGCTTTTGATATATACCGGCGGCGCTTAACGCCATTTTCCGTCGTGCAGTACAAGTATTCCGGTTGCTTACCATTCGTTTTAATCTCAAGTCGTCCGGAGATTTTCTTGAATTGCAGCGCAACAAGGCGCTTTTTCAGTAGCTCTAAATATTCACTTGTCTCCTTTGCTGTCATTGGTTCATTCATTGTTCACCTCTCTACCGCCATTCAACTTTATTCCTTGTCGCACCCTTATTATTGCACATGCTTTGTTCCACCGGTGTTTCAAGCCGTTTCATTCGAAGGACTCATTTCGGAAGGTAATGTGCTTGGCACGTTTATTCTGTAGTATTCTGTAGCATCATCCTGACAACCGGAATACTCTTGTAGACTACGCAGAGTGACGCTGCCAACTCTGTGCGCTGCGAAGTGCGGCGCGGTTGAGGCGGAGCGCCGCTGGGAATGGCGATGGCGGCGCGGTTGAGGCGGAGCGCCGCTGGGAACGGGGATGGCGGCGCGGTTGAGGCGGAGCGCCGCTGGGAATGGCGATGGCGGCGCGGTTGAGGCGGAGCGCCGCTGGGAATGGCGATGGCGGCGCGGTTATGGAGAACAAGTATATGACCATGAACTGTCGAAGAAAAGCGACTTTGCCAAGGTGAAATTTGTGCAGCGACCCTGGTAAACGGTAAAAAAGTGTCTTTGCCAGGGTTGAATTTCGCACTGAACCCCTGGCAAAGTCCAAAAAACGCAATTAGCCAGGGTCGGATTTCGCACCGAACCACTGGCAAAAGTCGAAAAACGCGATTTGCCAGGGTCAAATTTCGCGCCGAACCCCTGGCGAAAGTTAAAAAACGCAGTTTGCCAGGGTCGTGCACGCCCCAATCACCCCTGGCAAAGACCGAAAAACGCAGTTTGTCAGGGTCGGATTTCGCCTCGAAACCCTGGCAAACGCTCAAAAAGTGCATTAGCCAGGGTCGCACGCACCCCAACCACCCCTGGCAAAGTCCAAAAAACGCGATTTGCCAGGGTCAACCATCACACCGCGACCCTGGTAAACACGTAAAAACCGCATTTGCCAGGGTCGCCACCATAGCTCCACCCCTGGCAACCCCCTCAAAACCTACATTTGCCAGGGTCAACCTTCCCATCACCGAAGCTACATCTCCATCCGCTCCATACCTTTATTATGGTTCCACCCCACCCCTTTCCCTTCCCCAAGACCGGGCACGACCAAACCCTACAACCATCCTCCAAAACCCCTCCAACCACATCTAAACACAAAATCCCTCCACCCAACCCCCTAATTGCACGAGATAAGTTCGACACGATGGGGTAAAGTAGAAGTACCATTCATGGTTGGGTGTGGAATCTGTTGCGAAGAGGTATGCACTATTCGCACGAAGGTAATGTTGCAAACGGATCGTGCAGTCGTCTTGTATGACACTATGCTCTATTCGCACGCAGGGAATGCCCCACGAAAAGAACAGATAAAACAAATCTGGGAAGGAGATTGTATGTTTCGCCCTTTACGAAGAAAGAAAAATGCGTTGCCTATTGAGCAGGCAAAGGAATTGCTGCATTGTGCCAGACGTGGTGTATTGGCGGTGAACGGCGACGAAGGTTATCCCTATGCTATTCCGCTGAATTATCTCTATGAAGAAGAGGGGCAGAAGATATTTTTTCACAGCGCAAAAGCGGGATACAAAGTCGATGCGCTGAATGCCTCCGATAAGGTATGTTTTACAGTTTATGGAAACGAGATAATACGAGAAGAAGAATGGGCTCCTTATGTGCAGAGTTGCGTTGTTTTTGGCAGGTGTCATGCTATCGAAGACGAAGAAATGCTGAAAACGGCGCTAACGCAATTTGCCCGAAAGTATTATCCGAACGAGGAAATGGTGACAGAAAGCGTAGAGAAGGATTGGCGTGCTGTTAGCATGTTTCAAATTGAAATCGAGCATATTTGTGGCAAAGAAATACAGGAAAAGTGAAGTATCGGAATACGCCAATTCCACACGACATAGATAAAAAGGAGCGTCCATGGAAATCAAACTGAAAACGCCGACAGCAGAAGACAGAGAGGGATTGAAGGAAGTTTGTAATGCAGTCGATCGAACCTATCTGTCAGACCGTTTTCCCGACCCTTATACGGAGGAGTCTGCGGATTGGTGGCTCAATATGGTCGCGGAAAACGAGGGAAAAACCGGTTTGTGGCGACTCATCGTGGTAGACGGCAAAATTGTCGGCAACATTTCTGTAGAAAAAGGCGAAGGCATGTCCCGTCGGGATGCCAATATCGGCTATATTCTCCTTACCTCCTATTGGGGAAAAGGAATTATGACATGGGCGGCAACCGAAATGTGCCGTATGGCTTTTGAACAGTTGGATATTGTCCGCATTACCGGACTGTATTACGAACCCAATCGTACATCCGGACGCGTAATGGAAAAGGTGGGTTTTCGACCGGAAGGAAGAAAAATCAATGCTGTTACCAAAGGGGATGCCACGTATAACCTCTGCATAATGGGACTGTTGAAGGAAAATTAACGCTGGTCTCACCAAACGAGAAGCACGGAATGCCACGCATCCGGACATAATCAATAAAAACAAGCACAATTCACGAAATGAATCGGCATCAATACGCATCAACAAAGGAGGAAACCATGACCACGGAAACATCCGCAATAACAGCAATGGAGAAAAAGGCACCGGAGGAAATCGCATCGCTTTTTACGCCGTGGAAGATTGGTAAAGTGGAAATCAAAAACCGGATCGTGCTCACGTCGATGGGCGGCACCAATCTGCTGGGATGGATGGAAAAGAATCACTTTGACGAAATGGGCGCGCGCTTCATCCAGACGGTAGCGGAAAATCATGTCGGTCTGCTTCTGCCGGGGTGCCAACCGGTCTATAATCCCATGTTTGGGCAGTGGCTATATAAAAATGAACGCATGTATGACGACCTGGCAAAATGGATGCCGAAATTCCATCAAACGGGCGCAAAACTGTTTGTCCAGTTGACGGCAGGATTCGGACGTTCCTTCACCATTTCTCCGATGATGGAGAAGCTCTACACCAACCCTGTTTTGCGTTTTTTGTCCAAGCCTGTGATGAACTTGGACAAGATTACCGCATCCGCCTCCGCTGCCCCAAATCGTTGGTCGGATAAAGTGCCTTCCCGCGCGATGACTATCGAAGAAATACAACAGATGGTCGAAGCATTTGGCAAAACCGCAAAATTGCTAAAAAACGCAGGAGTCGATGGGGTAGAAGTTCATGCCGTCCATGAAGGCTATTTGCTGGATCAATTCACCTTACCATACATCAATCGCCGCACAGATGCCTATGGTGGTAGTCGGGAAAATCGGTACCGTTTTGCGGTGGACATTGTTCGTGAGATTAAGCGCGTTTGTGGAGAAGATTTTCCGGTCTCGCTGCGGTATTCTGTGGAATCCAAGACGAAGGGATTCCGTCAGGGAGCCCTTCCCGGCGAAACGTACACGGAAGTTGGCAGAGATATGGACGAATCGCGTTGGGCAGCGCGCTATTTGCAAGATGCTGGTTATGACATGCTCAACTGCGACAACGGCACGTATGACGCTTGGTATTGGTGCCATCCGCCGATTTACATGCCTGAAAATTGTAATTTGCCGGAGGTAAAGGAAATAAAAAAGGCTGTGACGATTCCTGTCGTTGCCGCAGGACGCATGAATCCTTATGTTGGCGCACAGGAAGTGGCTGCCGGAACGCTTGATGGCGTCGGCTTTGCGCGTGCCTTTTTGGCGGATCCGGAATGGGTGACAAAGATTCTGGAAGGACGAAACGAGGAAATTCGTCCCTGCATTCTCTGTCATAATGCGTGCTTCAACATGAGCAAGTGGAAGGGAACGCCGAATATGCAGGAATTGCAGGATTCTCTCCATTTAGCGCGTTGCGCCGTGAATGCGGAAACCATGCAGTGGGACAAGCATTACATAGAGAAGACGAATGCGCCGAAAACGGTTCATATTATCGGTGGCGGCATCGGCGGAATGGAGGCGGCGCGCATCCTCAAGCTGCGTGGTCACAATCCGGTGATTTACGAGAAAACGGATCGCCTCGGCGGCGTAGTCATTCCGGGCGCGGCGGAGTCCTACAAGAAGCCGATGCGTGACCTTTTAGCCTGGTATCGTCAGGAAATAACGCGCCTAAACGTTCCCGTTCATCTGAATCAGTCGATTTCATCCATCCACGCTTTCGGTACAGATCCTGTCATTGTCGCTACCGGCGGCAAGCCCATTACGCTTTCGCACGTTCCGGGTTTCGATCGCACCATCGAAGCAACCGATTTCTTGCGCACAATCGAAGCGTTTCGGGAAGGAGAAGCGTCCCGAAAGGAAGAATCGCTTCGCGAAGAAATATGCTGCGAGGAAGATTCACGCCGCAAGGAACTGTGTTGCGAAGAAGAAACGCACCACGAAGGCGAGCTTTCTCGCGAGGAAAAAACGTGCTGTGGTGGGCAAGGCGGCATTATCGGCTCTGTCTCCCAAGCCTTCGACGTCGACCAATGCGCCGCTACAAATGTGGGCAAGCGTGTCGCGGTCATCGGCGGAAGCCTGACGGGTTGCGAAATTGCCTATGAGTTGGCTTTGCAGGGGAAGGATCCCTTTATTCTGGAAATGAAAGAGGATTTGATTGCCACGGAAGGTGTTTGCTTGGCAAATTCCTCGTATCTACGGGAATGGTTCGCTCTGCACAACGTACCCGTCTATTTGGAATCGACATTGGTCGAAGTGAAGGCGGATGCCGTAACGTATAAAGATACCTCCGGCATACTCCACGATATTCCGTGTGATACCGTCATTTCTGCCGTTGGTTATCGTCCCGCTCCCTTGATGGACAAGAACAGCGCTGGTTCTCAAACCTATTTCATCGGTGATTGTGACACTGTCGGAAACATCAAAACGGCCGTCTGGCAGGCCTATGAAACGGCAATGAAGATTTAGCACGATGAAAAGCGGAGCGCCGCTGGAAATGCTGCTGGCGGCGCGGTTATGGAGTGCTGTATATGATTCTGGATTGTCGAAGCGAGTCGACTTTTCCAGGTTTTTTTGTTGGCTTTGGCAGAATCTCTGAAAACGCGATTTGCCAGGGTCAACCATCGTGCCGAACCCCTGGTAAAAGTCAAAAAAGTGATTTGCCAGGGTCGTCGACCCCCAATCACCCCTGGCAAAGACCAAAAAACGCGATTTGCCAGGGTCGCGCAGCCCTGTTCCACCCCTGGCAAAGTTCAAAAAACGCAGTTTGCCAGGGTCAACCATCGCACCGAACCCCTGGCAAAGTCCAAAAAACACGATTAGCCAGGGTCGCGCAGCCACGTTCCACCCCTGGCAAATCGCAATAAACTGCATTTGCCAGGGTCGCGCAGCCCTGTTCCACCCCTGGCAAAGTGGAAAAAATGCGATTAGCCAGGGTCGCGCAGCCACGTTCCACCCCTGGCAAATCGCAATAAACTGCATTTGCCAGGGTCGCACACGCCCATTCCACCCCTGGCAAAGTCCCAAAAACGCGATTAGCCAGGGTCGCACACGCCCGTTTCACCCCTGGCAAAGCCCCAAAAACGCAATTTGCCAGGGTCAACCATCGCACCGAACCCCTGGCAAACCGCAAAAACCCGCATTTGCCAGGGTCGCGCAGCCCTGTTCCACCCCTGGCAAAGTGGAAAAAATGCGATTAGCCAGGGTCGCGCAGCCAC
>QWCB01005294.1_pt1 | contig 19699 bp, 20 predicted proteins | sample 1972511 | NCBI WGS metagenome assembly QWCB01 (sample SAMN09866719, study PRJNA288562) | Human gut metagenome isolate term5_stool, whole genome shotgun sequencing... | isolation source: gut | host: Homo sapiens | place: USA: California
TATTGAAACCTCTACCTCTGTTTGCTCGGTAGCGGCCAGTCAAGACGGACAGACGATTTTTGTGAAAGAAGACTTGAAAGGCCCTTCACACGCCGTGTCTTTAGGAGTTTTTGTAGATGAAGCATTGTCGTTCATAGACAGTCATGCCATCCCTTTGGATGCCGTTGCAGTGAGTTGCGGACCGGGTTCGTACACCGGACTCCGAATCGGGGTTTCTATGGCGAAAGGAATTTGTTACGGGCGCAATATCCCCTTGATCGGTATCCCGACGCTGGAAGTATTGAGTGTTCCGGTGCTGTTGTATCACGACTTGCCCGAAAACGCTTTGCTTTGTCCGATGATCGACGCCCGCCGCATGGAAGTATATGCAGCCGTCTATGACCGTCGTCTACAAGTGAAACGTACAGTTGCCGCCGACATCGTAGATGAGAACTCTTACCTGGAGTTCCTGAACGAACAACCGGTTTATTTCTTTGGAAACGGAGCCGACAAATGCCGCGAACAGATCACGCATCCGAACGCACATTTTATCGACAATATCCATCCGTTGGCTAAAATGATGTTCCCACTGGCAGAAAAAGTAGTGGCCGATGAAGACTATAAAGACGTGGCTTACTTCGAACCTTTCTACCTGAAAGAATTCGTTGCCTCCATGCCGAAAAAGCTTCTTTAATTTTTTAATTTTTAATTCTCAATTTTAATTTAACAAATGCAATACAATACTCAACAGAAAAGAATGCCGCTTCCCGAATACGGACGTAGCATCCAGAACATGGTAGATTATGCGTTGACCATTCAGGATCGTGCAGAACGTCAGCGTTGTGCCAACACCATCATCAACATTATGGGAAATATGTTCCCCCATTTGCGTGATGTACCCGATTTCAAGCACAAGCTTTGGGACCACCTGGCTATCATGTCCGGTTTTGAGCTGGATATTGACTATCCGTATGAAATCATCCGCAAGGACAATCTGGTGACCCGCCCGGACCATATCCCCTACTCCACTGCCCGTATGCGTTACCGTCACTACGGACATACGCTGGAAGTACTGATAAAAAAAGCGATCGAATTCCCTGAAGGAAACGAAAAGAGAAACCTGATTGCCCTTATCTGCAACCACATGAAAAAGGATTACCTGGCATGGAACAAAGATACAGTGGACGACAAAAAGATTGCCGAAGACCTGTACGAACTGTCTAACGGGGAACTCCAAATGACCGACGATATCGTCCGGCTGATGGCAGAACGCCTGAATCAGAACTACCGTCCGAAGACGAACTATACCAACAATCGTCAAAACAATAAAAGAAGATACTAAACACTTTATACTTAATACTAAAAAAATTAATGGCTTCATTTGTAATCGAAGGAGGACATCGGCTTAGCGGAGAAATCCACCCGCAAGGAGCTAAAAACGAAGTTTTGCAGATAATCTGTGCCACGTTGCTGACCGCAGAGGAAGTGACGGTGAACAATATACCTGACATTCTTGATGTCAACAACCTGATTCAGCTCTTGCGGGAGATGGGAGTGACGGTTGCGAAGAAAGGCATTGATTCTTATAGTTTTAAAGCAGAAAATGTAGACCTGGCTTATTTGGAAAGCGATGAATTCCTAAAGAAATGTTCCAGTCTGCGAGGCTCTGTGATGCTTATAGGTCCCATGGTGGCACGTTTCGGCAAGGCATTGATTTCCAAGCCGGGAGGAGATAAAATCGGTCGCCGCCGTCTGGACACTCACTTTGTAGGTATTCAGAATTTAGGGGCCGACTTCCGCTACGACGAAGAGCGGGGTATCTACGAAATAACGGCCGACAGACTTCAGGGAAGCTATATGCTACTGGACGAAGCATCTGTCACCGGAACAGCCAACATCGTCATGGCAGCCGTACTTGCCAAAGGTACGACCACCATTTACAATGCCGCCTGCGAACCCTACGTGCAACAACTCTGCCGGTTACTCAACCGGATGGGAGCCAAAATCAGCGGTATCGCATCCAACCTGCTCACCATCGAAGGCGTGGAAGAACTGCACGGCACGCAACACACCGTACTGCCCGACATGATTGAAGTGGGCAGCTTCATCGGCATGGCGGCAATGACGAAAAGCGAAATTACCATCAAGAATGTTTCTTACGAAAATCTTGGAATCATCCCCGAGAGCTTCCGCCGTCTGGGCATCAAGCTCGAACAAAGAGGAGACGATATTTACGTTCCCGCACAGGAAACATACCAGATAGAATCATTTATCGACGGCTCCATCATGACGATAGCCGACGCCACTTGGCCGGGACTGACTCCCGACTTGCTAAGTGTGATGCTCGTTGTAGCCACACAAGCCAAAGGCAGCGTACTGATCCATCAGAAAATGTTCGAAAGCCGCCTGTTCTTTGTGGACAAGCTGATCGACATGGGTGCACAGATCATTCTCTGCGACCCTCACCGCGCCGTAGTCATCGGACACAACCACGGCTTCAAGCTGCGCGGCGCCCGCCTGACTTCACCGGATATACGTGCCGGTATCGCCCTTCTGATTGCCGCCATGAGCGCCGAAGGCACCAGTACCATTAGTAACATCGAACAGATAGACCGTGGTTATCAGAACATCGAAGGACGTCTGAACGCTATCGGAGCCAGAATCACCCGGATATGATAAAGAAAGAAGAAGTATACAAGATAGGATTATTCAATAAACCGCACGGCATCCACGGCGAATTGCAATTTACCTTCACGGACGATATTTTCGACCGTGTGGACTGTGATTACCTGATATGCCTGCTCGATGGCATTTTCGTGCCTTTCTTCATCGAAGAATACCGCTTCCGTTCAGACTCCACCGCCTTGGTGAAACTGGAAGGAGTCGACAGTGCCGAACGTGCCCGAATGTTCACCAACATTGAAGTCTACTTCCCCGTGAAACACGCCGAAGAAGCGGAAGAGGAGGAATTTATCGTAGGAATAGACCAGAAACAGAAACTCATCACGGTGGAACTTCCCGAAGGGTTGCTCAATCTGGAGGAATTGGAAGATGACCGGTGAGAACGAATCAAACGATGAGCCGCTCATCCACTGAAAATAGTAAATAGTAAATCGTAAAAACAGTAAATACCCGAGATGCCAAAGAGAAGACGAAGTAAAGCTTTCTGGAAAAATTTCAAGTTCAAGTATAAACTAACGATCGTTAATGAAAATACACTTGAAGAAATTGTCGGACTTCGCGTATCCAAGCTCAATGGACTTTCCGTATTACTTTGCGTGCTGGCGGTACTTTTCCTGATCGCTTCCTGCATCATCACCTTCACCCCGCTGCGCAACTACCTCCCCGGATACATGAACAGTGAAGTCCGTACACAAATCGTGGACAATGCCCTGCGTGTAGACTCTTTACAACAAGTGCTCAACAAGCAGAATCTTTACATCATGAACATTCAGGATATCTTCAGTGGAAAAGTATCCATCGACAGCGTGCAGACACTCGATTCACTGACCACTGCCCGCGAAGACACACTGATGGAACGTACCAAACGGGAAGAAGAATTCCGCCGTCAGTATGAAGAGAATGAAAAATATAACCTGACCTCCATCACTTCCCAACCGGACGTGACCGGACTCATTTTATACCGTCCGACACGAGGTATGGTGTCCGACCACTTCAATGCCGAGAAGAAACATTACGGCACCGACATCGCCGCCAATCCCAACGAAAGTGTATTGGCAACCATGGACGGGACCGTCATCCTAAGTACATACACCGCCGAGACAGGTTATCTGATTGGCGTACAACATAACCAGGATTTAATTTCAATCTATAAACACTGCGGCTCCCTCCTGAAAAAGGAAGGTGAACGCGTGAAAGGAGGCGAAGCCATCGCTCTGGTAGGAAACAGCGGCACACTTAGTACAGGGCCGCACCTCCATTTCGAACTTTGGTATAAAGGTCATCCGGTGAATCCCGAAAAATACATCGTATTTTAAGTGATAATAGAAAAATGAATATAGAGACTAACAAAAAGAAAAAACAAATAGCTATCCTAGGCTCAACAGGCTCCATCGGGACGCAGGCTCTGCAAGTCATCGAAGAACATCCCGACCTGTACGAAGCCTATGCGCTGACAGCCAACAACCGCGTGGAACTACTGATTGCCCAGGCACGGAAGTTCCAGCCGGAAGTGGTAGTGATAGCCAACGAAGAAAAGTATTCCGAACTGAAAGAAGCATTGAGCGACCTGCCTATCAAAGTGTACGCAGGCACAGACGCTATCTGTCAGATTGTAGAAGCAGGCCCCATCGACATGGTGTTGACAGCCATGGTCGGTTATGCCGGACTAAAACCAACCATCAACGCCATCCGCGCCAAGAAAGCGATTGCGTTGGCCAATAAAGAAACATTGGTAGTAGCGGGCGAACTGATTAATCAGTTGGCACAACAATATCGCACTCCGATTCTGCCGGTAGACTCTGAACACTCTGCTGTTTTTCAGTGTTTAGCGGGAGAAGTGGGTAACCCGATCGAGAAAGTGATATTGACAGCCTCCGGAGGTCCGTTCCGCACTTGCACCTTGGAACAGCTGAAATCCGTCACAAAGACGCAAGCCTTGAAACATCCCAACTGGGAAATGGGAGCAAAAATCACAATCGACTCCGCTTCCATGATGAATAAAGGTTTTGAGGTGATCGAAGCCAAATGGTTGTTTGGTGTTCAGCCCAGCCAGATCGAAGTGGTGGTGCATCCGCAATCAGTCATTCACTCGATGGTGCAGTTTGAAGACGGAGCTGTCAAGGCACAACTTGGGATGCCGGATATGCGCCTGCCCATCCAGTACGCATTCTCCTACCCCGACCGTATCAGCTCTTCTTTCGACAGACTCGATTTCTCCCAATGCACGAATCTGACGTTTGAGCAACCCGATACGAAACGGTTCCGCAACCTGGCACTCGCCTACGAAGCGATGTACCGCGGAGGGAATATGCCCTGTATCGTCAATGCTGCCAATGAAGTAGTGGTAGCCTCTTTCCTGAAAGACGGCATCAGCTTCCTCGGCATGAGCGACGTAATAGAGAAAACAATGGAACGGGTTGCCTTCATCGCCAATCCGACATACGACGATTATGTAGCTACGGATGCGGAAGCAAGGAAAATAGCAGCCAGTCTGATATGATCCGCTTCATCCCATTGATGAACAAAGAAAATAAAGAAATTGATTAGTATTAATATAAATTGAAAATAGCCTTTATATCCTCTCTTCGGTAGAGAATTAGTTGAAGGCTTTAAACTGTAAATAGACTATATGGAAACATTTTTGATTCGTGCCCTGCAATTGATTATGAGCTTATCCTTGCTCGTTATCGTTCATGAAGGCGGGCATTTTCTTTTTGCCCGTTTGTTTAAGGTGCGTGTAGAAAAATTCTGCTTATTTTTTGACCCTTGGTTCACCCTTTTTAAGTTCAAACCCAAGAAAAGTGACACAGAGTATGCAGTAGGCTGGTTGCCATTGGGCGGTTATGTCAAAATAGCCGGCATGATTGATGAGTCGATGGATACCGAACAGATGAAACAACCCGAACAACCGTGGGAGTTCCGTTCCAAGCCGGCGTGGCAACGTCTGCTGATAATGGTGGGTGGCGTACTGTTCAACTTCCTGTTGGCACTGTTCATCTACTCCATGATTCTTTTTGCATGGGGCGACCAATATATAAAGGTACAGGAAGCCCCTCTTGGTATGGAATTCAACGAGACTGCCAAAGCGGTAGGTTTCCAGGACGGTGATATCCTCCTTTCTGCCGACGGTGTTCCTTTCGAACGTTATGACGGCGACATGTTGAGCCAGATTGCCGATGCACGCGAAGTAAGCGTCATCCGTAACGGGGCAAAAGCCTCCGTCTATATCCCGGAAGACCTGATGCAACGCCTCTTGGCAGACAGTGTCCGCTTCGCCTCCTACCGTTTCCCGTACGTTATAGACAGCGTAATGGTGAACTCTCCTGCCGCACAAGCAGGAATCCAGGCAGGTGACAGCATCATCGCCCTGAACGGAACACCGATCTCTTTCTCCGACTTCAAAGAAGCGATGGCAGAACGTAAGAAAAACGAAGCAACCCTGCTCAAAGACAGCATAGATCCGCGTCTAATCACGCTGACTTATGTGCGTAACGGTGCAACAGACACGCTAAGTATGCGTGTAGACTCCGCCTACCTGATGGGTGTAACCGCCTGTCTCGTCACAGACCGTCTGCTCCCTATGGTAAAAAAAGAATATGCCTTCTTTGAATCCTTCCCCGCAGGTGTCTCCCTCGGTGTGAAAACCCTGAAAGGCTATGTAGGAAACATGAAATACCTCTTCTCAAAAGAAGGAGCCAAACAACTGGGCGGCTTCGGAACGATCGGCAGCATCTTCCCCGCTACCTGGGACTGGCACCAGTTCTGGTATATGACAGCCTTCCTTTCCATCATCCTGGCTTTCATGAACATCCTCCCTATCCCCGCATTAGACGGTGGCCACGTGCTCTTCCTCTTCTACGAGATGATAGCCCGCCGCAAACCGAGCGACAAGTTTATGGAATACGCCCAGATGACCGGTATGATTCTGCTCTTCGGTCTGTTGATATGGGCTAACTTCAATGATATTTTGCGATTCTTCTTCTAGCGAATATAACAATAGAAAGATAGAGAAAACATATAAAAAGAATCATCCCGGATGAAAAAGGTTTTAAAAACCAATTTTCATCCGGGATCTTTTTTTATTGTTGTTTGTCTTTAAATCTTCAACATCTTCTTCTCTCTCTCCAAATCCGTCTCATCCAACTTAGGTGAAGGCACCGTGCACGTTTTGATATAATCTCCCTCCTGACACGTATAATTATAGTACACCTCCAATTCCGGAGTCAATTCCGCCCGCGGAACCAGACACCCTTCCATCTCCAGAAACTGATTAACATCCGTACTATCCGACTGTTTCACCAGTACAATACGACGCGCAATCGGATTATGATTGTAGTCCAGACAGAGATAAAGCCCTTTCAGCATATTCGGAAACTCATAATGCGGAAGTTGCAGGTAAATAGTCACCAGCGCAAACTGTGGCAAATCCCTTTCGTTGAACATCAGGTAAGAGTTCTGATGATTACTGATAATCCCGCTCCCCCAATGCACCGACTTATACGCATTAATCATCCCCACCTTCACATACTCATTATTCTCGGAAGCACAAATCATGTACGGCTCGATCTTCAAGCTATCCGTAGAAGACGACAAACTGTAACTAAGATACATACCGCTATAATTATACACCTCCTGCACAGACTCCTTCGCCTCTTTCCCCAGCAACTTGATAAAAGAGTTGCCACTCTCCGCCTCGCTCTGCACGTCCGGCTCCATCTCCTGAAGCAACAGCCTCACCGATCCCACATTATTTAATAAGCGTTTCTTGGAAACATTATTCACCAGTGCCAAAGCTTCATCCAGCGCCTCGTCCGGTGTGCGTGTTTTCAATAAGTCGATATAAGCGGGAAGCACACTCGAATACAAAGCAGACAACACACTCGGAGCCATATCCACCCGGTCGGCAATTTCTTTCATCTTCACCCCGTTGTTGCGCAGGTACTCTATTCTTTTATAAATATCCGTAAGTTCGTCCATGATTTTTCGGTTTGTTAATTGATTCCGTTGCAAAGGAATGACTAAGGTATTATGTTTGTATTGCATGAATATTACATTAATATTTCAGTACACTTAAAGGCTCATATATACAATATGATTCATTGAAATTCATTTTTTCGTTCGCTCCGACACCCTACTTTTGCACCGGAAACAAAAAAAATAGCATTATGAATTTCAAAGAAAAACTGTCGCCTTCGGCCCAAAAGAAACTTTCCGATTTACTCTTTATCCTTTATGCGGGAGGAGCGGCACTGCTATCCTATTCATTAGTCTACGCACTACGCAAACCGTTCACCGCCGCCACGTTCGACGGCATGGAACTATTTGGTATGGACTATAAGATAGCCACCAGCATCATCCAGATATTCGGATATATGGTATCCAAGTTTATCGGGATCAAACTTATTTCCGAACTGAAGAGAGAAGGCCGCCTGAAATTCATTCTTGTTTCTATTTTAGTGGCCGAACTCTCTTTGGTTCTTTTCGGATGCCTGCCCCGCCCGTTCAATGTGTTGGCGTTGTTCTTCAACGGACTGTCGCTTGGCTGTATGTGGGGAGTCATCTTCAGCTTCCTCGAAGGACGCCGGGTGACGGATCTGCTCGCTTCCCTTTTCGGACTTAGTATCGCAGTCAGTAGCGGCACAGCCAAATCCATCGGACTTTTCGTTGTCGACACCCTGCATGTCAGTGAATTCTGGATGCCTGCACTGATCGGTGCGGTAGCATTGCCCTTGCTGGCAGGACTGGGCTATATCCTCGATCACCTGCCCAAACCGACTGCCGAAGACAAAGCACTGCGTGTGGAACGTGTCACTCTCAACAAACAACAACGCTGGAACCTGTTCCGCAGCTTTGCTCCCATATTGACACTGCTTTTCTTCGCCAACCTCTTTCTCACCGTTTTGCAAGATGTCAAGGAAGACTTTCTGGTGAAAATCATAGACGTCAATGCCGCCGGACTTTCCCCGTGGGTATTCGCCAAAGTGGACGGTGTAGTCACACTGATTATCCTAGCCATTTTCGCCACCCTGGCAGTGATGAAAAGCCACATCAAAGTACTTTCCGTTCTATTGACCCTTGTCATTGCGGGAGCAATCACACTTAGCACTGTGGCATTCAACTACCATACCCTGCAACTTTCTCCGCTCGTGTGGTTATTTATCCAGAGCCTCTGCCTCTATTTTTCTTACTTGAGCTTTCAAACCATCTTCTTCGACCGCTTCATCGCCTGTTTCCGCATCAAGGGAAATGTAGGTTTCTTCATAGCGATGGTCGATTCCATCGGCTACACAGGCACAGTGGTGGTATTGGTAGTGAAAGAATGTTTCAACCCGGATTTGAATTGGCTGGAATTCTACAATACGATGGCAGGGACAGTAGGAATCGTCTGCACCTTTGCGTTCACCTTAGCAATGATTTATCTGACACAAAAATACAGAAAAGGGAAACAGGGTGAAATACGCGGGAACGAATCTTGCCCCGTCCCCTCCCTCGCTTCTTACTAATTTCTGACGAATAAACCAATATTATATAGAAACAAGAATGAAAAAGATTGAATGTATTATTATGGACTGGGCTGGTACAGCCGTTGACTATGGATGTTTTGCCCCCGTGGCTGCTTTTATCGAAGCATTTGCCGAAAAAGGACTGGTAATCGATGTTGTACAGACCCGCAAACCAATGGGACTACCCAAAATTCAACACATCCGCGAACTACTTTCCATGCCTGACGTGAACGAACAGTTTACCGCCCGTTACCAACGCGCCTGGACGGAAGAAGACGTGGTAGAACTAAACCGCCTTTTCGAGAAGCATCTCTTCGCCTCTCTCGAAAACTACACAGACCCTATTCCGGGAGTAATCCCAACTTTGGAAAAATTGCGTGCCGCAGGTATTAAAATAGGATCGACCACCGGCTATACCCGCGAAATGATGGATGTAGTTCTCCCCGCCGCACAGGCAAAAGGATACCACGTGGATTATTGCGCCACTCCCAACCTACTTCCCGCCGGACGTCCCGCTCCTTACATGATTTTTGAGAACCTGACGAAATTAGCAGTCCCCAGCCTCGACGCCGTTATAAAAGTGGGTGATACGATTGCCGATATTCTCGAAGGAGTGAACGCGAAAGTGTATAGTGTAGGCGTGATTCTCGGCAGCAATGAAATGGCACTTACCGAAGCAGAAACAAAATCAATGCCTGCCTCCGAACCCGAAGCCCGCATCGCCGATGTCAAAGAGCGCATGCTTGCCGCAGGAGCTTCTTACGTGATACGCACTATCGAAGAACTTCCCGCACTGATTGAAACGATCAACGCCGGCAACTAACATTCAAGCCCGCACCCAACAATCAGAAAAGAAACAAAATCATTTATTTATTCATTTCTAAAGAAAACATCATTATGAAACCATATTTGTTATTAACTCCGGGACCTCTAACCACCTCTGAAACAGTAAAAGAAGCCATGATGACCGACTGGTGTACATGGGACGAAGACTACAACCTCGGCATTGTTCAGGAACTCCGCAAAGACCTGGTTAACATCGCCACTAAAAAACCGGAAGAATACACTTCCATCCTTTTACAGGGAAGCGGAACCTATTGCGTGGAAGCCGTTTTGGGCGCCACCATCACCCCGAAAGACAAACTCCTGATTTGTAGCAACGGAGCCTATGGCGACCGTATGGGCAACATTGCAGAATATTACCATCTCGACTACGACATGCTGGCTTTTGAAGAAACAGAGCAGGTATCAGTTGAATATGTAGACGATTATCTTAGCAATAACTCCGATATCACACATGTCGCTTTCGTTCATTGCGAAACAACGACCGGTATCCTGAATCCGATCAAAGAACTGTCCCACATCGTCAAGATGCATGGTAAAAAGCTGATTGTAGACTGTATGAGCAGCTTCGGAGGTATCCCCTTAGATGTAAACGAACTCGGTATCGACTTCCTAATCAGCAGTTCCAACAAGTGTATTCAGGGTGTACCGGGATTCGGATTCATCATCGCCCGCCGTTCGGAATTAAAATATTGCAAAGGAGTGGCACGCTCTCTTTCCCTGGACATCTACGACCAATGGGAAACAATGGAAAAAGGACACGGAAAATGGCGCTTCACTTCACCGACACATGTTGTCCGTGCTTTCAAACAAGCCTTGACCGAATTGCTTGAAGAAGGAGGCGTAGAAGCACGTTACCAACGCTACTGCGAAAATCACCGTATTTTGGTGGAAGGTATGCGTGCACTCGGATTCAAAACACTGCTCGAAGATGACATCCAGTCGCCTATCATCACTTCTTTCCTTTATCCGCATGAAGGATTCGACTTCAAAACATTCTATTATGCACTGAAAAATAAAGGATTCGTGATTTACCCGGGAAAGATTTCAAAAGCAGATACCTTCCGTATCGGAAACATCGGTGATGTGCATCCGGAAGACTTCCGCCGTCTGGTAGAAGTCATACGGGAAACGAAATACTAGAAAGTCAAATCTTTCAAGTTCATCTTGAATGATTGCTTACTGATATGTTGTATGATGTTCCTGTGAAGTTCTGAAAGACTTAATCCTCTTTCAGGACTTCATTATTTTCTTTTCAGGGTGGAAGGCTGTGATAGCCTCAAGCTACTGACGATAGCTGCCACAACGGCAAACCCACTCCCCACCATCAGGCAAACAGCCGTGCTCCGGCTATGAGTGACAAAGCTGAAAAGCAAGGCAACCAATGTTGTTCCGGTGGTCTGTCCCAACAGGCGGGCCATTCCCAGCATCCCACTGGCCCCTCCCGAACGCTGCGTAGGAGCGGAAGAGATAATATGGAGCCGTGACCAGCGTAGCCAACGGCCACGGAGTAAGCAAAAGTCCGGTCATCACCTCACTGTGTCCTAAAGTGTTCTGCAGGAAAAAAGGCAGGGAAACCATTGCCGACATTTGAGCGATAAAGGAACAAATGGAAGTCAGGATGGATAACCGGAAAATCGGAATCCGCAACAGGTCGAGCGGCAATAGCGGAGTAGTCTGCGTGAGTTGCCGGCGCACATAGTACGTGCCTACCACTGCCAATACAACCAGTTGGATGAAAAGGAAATCCATTTCCTCGTGATGGGCGAATCCGTCCAGCGTATATATAAGCAGGCCGAAGGTAACCGCATTCGCTATGGCGCTGATATAATCAAACTTGCGTTTCGAGCGTTCCTCCTGCCTTGGCAGATGTTTGATGCCGAGGAACAATGCGGTAAGTCCTAACGGAACATTAATAGCAAATAACCAGTGCCAGCTGGCAATAGAAAGAATACCGCTCGCCACAGAAGGCCCGGCGGCAGCCGATATGGCAACGACCATCGCATTAATCCCCATTCCCCGCCCAATCTGGCTCTTCGGATAGATGTAACGTAGCTGTGCCGTATTCACGCTGGTGATGGCAGAGGCACTGAACCCCTGAAAAATACGGGCGACGGTTAGCGTCCAAAACGAATCGGACAAGGCACAAATCAACGAAGTGATGCAAAACAGACCGATACCTGAAAGAAAGACTTTCCGGTAACCGATGATTTCACCCAAAGCGGAAAAAGACAGTAGCGATATGACGATAGCCAGCTGATAGCCGTTGATAATCCAGGTTGTTACAGCGGGAGAAGTCCCAAAATCATGCGAAAGCGTGGGTAGTACGATATTGACGATGTTAATATCCAATACCGACATACAAAGAGCGAATCCGACGGACACCACCGCCCAAATACGCTTAGGCATCGGCAATCCGTCGGTTTCCTCTATTTTTTGAGTTGAATTTATCGATTGTACCATAAAAACTTATTCTTGTAAGTAGTCATTCTTTTTTCACCATAAAGCAACGCAGGGATGCAAACACAAACACCACCGACTACAAAAAAAGCACCGCGTTACTCCGTGATGAAAAATGATTCACTTGGTTTCGTAAAGGTAAACAAAACAATGGTACAGGTGTTTTTGTTTCCTTTGAAAAATAAGTTTTTTTAGTGGAGAAAAGTCGTTACTTCAACTTCAAGATCCGTTGATTACTGCTTCCCCTGAACTCCAGATACGGAGAGAAAAGAGCCTGCTCGAAGCGTCCGTCCACCAACACATCTATATAATCAAGAGCAGCACTCAAGCGGGGCTGTGCCTTGATTTCTTCGTAGCTATATCCTGTATAGCACCACACATTCATCCCCGTCTCCTCTTTCACCCGTTTCAGTAAAAGCAGAAACTCCTCCGGATGGAAGAACGGATCACCACCGGAAAAAGTAACACCGTCCAGCAAAGGATTTGCCTTGATTTCACGGATGATGGACTGTATTTTTTCTTCCGTCAACTCTTCCCCCGCCCTCGGATTCCAGCTCTCCGGGTTGTGGCAACCAGGACAGTGATGGGAACATCCGGCAAGATAAATAGAGTACCGGATGCCTTCACCATCGACAATCGTTTCAGGATAAGTTCCTAATAAATTCACTTCTACAGGTGTTTTACGCGGTCTTGTTCTTCTGCCCGTTTAGCAGAGTTCCAGGAACTCAAATCGCCTGTCAGGTAACCGGTTATACGGCGCATACGAAGGATGCTTTCACTCTGGCACACCGGACATTTATCGAAGATAACCCCTTTGTAACCACAGTTATGGCAAGTATCTACCGGGTGATTGATAGAGCCGTAGCCAATCCCCTCGTCGTGCATCACTTTCACAATCTTGGCGATGGCACGTACATTCTTCTGTGCTTCACCGTCCAGTTCTACATACGTGATATGTCCGCCGCGCGTAATGGCGTGGAACGGAGCTTCACGCTTGATTTTCTCAACGATGCTGATCGGTTCTTTCACGTCTACGTGAAAAGAGTTGACATAATAGTCGCGGTCTGTCACTCCGGGGATTTTTCCATATTTCCGACGATCCATTTTAGTGAAACGTCCCGAAAGTCCTTCGGCAGGAGTAGCCAGAACGGAGTAGTTCAGGTTATATTTCTCTTTATATTCGTTTACCACTTTATTCATTTCCATCACCGCTTCATACAGCGTGTCCCATGCTTTCTGGTTGTGGCCGTGACCTTGTCCGTAGAGAGCCACCATCGCGTTGTGTCCGCCGATAAATCCGATACCCAGCGTACCGCTGCGCAATGCATCACCCACCTGTTCATTCGGGTTCAGCTCACCGCCGCCTTTCCACACATTATTTCCCATCATGAACGGGAACTGACGTGCCAGGGCCGTACGCTGATACTGATAACGCTCGTAAAGCTGATCGGCTACAAGCACGGACATTTGGTGTACGGATTCGATGAAAATTTCTTTTGCCTTCTGTTCAATGGCATCCTTGTTGCGTTCATCCTCTATCAGGTTTTCCGCCTTGATGCGGGCTTCAATCGCCAGTCTCGGCATATTCAGCGTAGTGAATGAAAGATTGCCACGACCTAAAGAAGATTTTTCTCCTGCCACGTTTTCAAAGACACGGGTGCGACAACCCATCGTCGCCAATTCGTAGATGTAACGTTTCGGATCGTCCGCTCTCCATTTCTCGTTCTGATTGAAAGGTGCGTCGAGGAACATGAAGTTCGGGAACAATGCTTTCGCCGTAGTCTGGCAAGCCTTCAACAGCAAGTCGAAGTTGGGAGCCTCGTAACGGTCGGTCATTGCCTCTTCGATATTTTCCGCTTTCATTGCTTTCTCAAAGTCTTTTTCCGAGTAAGAAACTCCGTCTTTCACCTTGAAAATCTGGATCGGGAATACAGGCACCTCACCTCTTGTACCCAATCCTTCAATGGTAGCTTTCAGCAATTCTTCGATCACCATGCGGCCTTCGGCAGAAGTGTCCGTACCGTAGTTGATGGAGCTGAATACCACCTGATTACCGCCACGTGAATGCATCGTGTTCAGGTTGTGGATAAATCCTTCCATGGCCTGATGGGTATCTTTGCGAGTCTGCTGATAAGCTTTCTCAACGATACGGGCAAGGTGTTCCTTATCTATAATAATCTGTAAAGCCACCAAAGCAATGCGCAATGTTTCGCGTTCGGCTTCAGTAGTCTTGATAGACGGAAGATATTCTTTAATCAATGTGCGGATGGATTTCTCATCGGCCTGATTTCCGTTTTCCATGGCGACATAGAAATTGATGAACGATGCCAGATGCTTGCGGAAAGATTTGGCCACACCTTTTGCCATGAAGAAATCGAAAGCAGGAATTGCCTGTCCGCCATGCTGCTCATTCTGATTCGTCTGGAAAATAATAGTAGCCAACGTAGCATAACTCTGGATGCTTTGCGGGGTACGGATACTACCGTTCTTGGTGCGAAAACCACGTTCAAAGAGGTCATCCATATCATATTGGATACAGGTCGTCGTCTTTGTCGGATAATAATCCAAGTCGTGAATGTGAATATCTCCCAACTGGTGCGCTTCGGCAAAACGTTTCGGCAACAGGTATTTATACGTATAATCTTTGGTTACTTCGGAAGCGAACGTCATCATCTGTCCGGCAGGCGTGTGACTGCTCATGTTGGCATTGCTCAAGTTGACATCGTTCTTGTCGATAGCAACGATGCCGTCCATCACTTGCTTCATCTGGGTTTTCTTATCGCGCTCCGTATTCCGCCATTCGCGATAAATAATATATTTCTTCGCTACTTCCGGGCGTACTTTCATCAACGACTTTTCTACTAAATCCTGAATCTCTTCTACGGTAATAGTAGGAGTAGTAAACTGACTGATTACGTTCATAGTGATGTCAGCCACCAACTGCTGCTCATCCTGAATACCTGTTGCACTGAATGCTTTACTAATTGCATTCTTGATCTTACTGATAGAGAAATCTTCTCTCTTACCATCACGTTTGATGATACAAATTTCCGCGTAGTTCATAACTTTAACTCCCGAAAGTTTAAATTTAAAATATTGATAACTAAAAGAAAAAGTTCCGGCAGGTCTTCTGACTTATCCCTCCCTCGCAACACCTTCCCACACCGACATCGATGCAGTGGCTTATTGTGCGGATTCTTAGAGAATTACAGCAGCGGGTACTGTCGCCGATTTACACAGCGTTCCCTCATTGACTAAACCTCTTTTAGCTCCGAAACCAGATACAAAGATAGAAGATAATCTAATAGCTTGGTTAGCTTTTAACATTAAATTTCGGGAAACATTTCTTTCTCGCTGATACAGAAAGTTTTCCAAAACGGAAAACTTTTTTCTGATTTTAACGTGGATAATATTCCAATTCCGTTTATTTCACCCAAAAGACATATATAGTTTTTAGCTACTTCACTCTTAGCGAAAAAAGAATGTGTTAAAAGTCTCCACAACTATCTTTTGCTTCATAAGTTACAGACTATTTTTCACTTTCGACCAAACCTTTCTTTCCGATAAAATGAAAGAAATTATAATTTTTCGATTTCTTCTTTCGAAAGCCCGGTAGATTTTATGATAATATCGTCAGCCACTCCTAATTCTTTCAAATTACGAGCTGTTTCTTCTTTACCTTTTTGCAAGCCTTTCTGCACCCCCTTCTGTTCAGCAAAGTCCAACGTATTAAAATAATCGTTATAAACTTTCCATTCTTCTTCATACCGGGCTCTTTCCTCCTGGGTCATATTTGCTTTGGAAGCCAACTTTTCAAGTCGCTCGAAGACGGCCTTGCGAGCCTTGAAAGGCATCCGGTCAAGTGTATCCATATGCTTTAGTATATAAATCCAGCGTTCAAAATCATTTTCACATTCATCCTCCTCTTTGTTGAAGTTCGGCAGTTCGATAAAAATCTGCCGGAACTTGTTGCTGAAGAGCTTCCCCGTATCCCTGTCAGAAAGAACGATATCCGTTCTGATTTTAGAGGGCATATCCTTGTCCATCACGAAATTCATGAAGAACACTCCGTACACGGCATCCAATTGAAAGTTCCAAACTCCCCTTTTCGCCTGCTGCGTAATGGCCCTAGAAAGATAGAAGAGGGCACGATCTTTAAAGTAAGGCTGTTCCCGGTTCTGCATTTCTACGATAATACGTTCACCGGTATCGGTTACGCAATAGATGTCGTAGATAAGACCTCATTCTGTTTTTACTTCCGGCTGCTGTTCACTGTTAAGGAACTGAATGTCGGTAATCACATGCTCTCCTACGAGCAAATCGTTCAAGAAGTCGATTAACAACTCCTTTTCTACCTCTCTGCCGAATAAAAACTTAAAGCCAAAATCGGTAAAGGGATTGATAAATCTTCCCATTATATGCTGTGTCTCAATTACAAAACAAAGATAGAGTTTTTTTGTTGAATACGGTCAAGAATAGAAAAAAATAAATGGGTACAAAAAAAGAAGCTGCCTCATTCATCGGGAGACAGCTTCTTCATTTGAACCTTGAGCCTTACTTTACTTTCACTTTATGAGTTGCTCCACGTTTGTTACCGGTTCCGTGAGCTATGTGCGGGCGGCACGTTTCGTTTTTTTTCAGGATCATTTTTTTACACGTACACTAATCTTTTTCCGTCTTACTGCTTCTCCGATGACGGAACCGCAGAACAGCCTCAAGAATGTCTAACAACTTTTCCAGTAATAATTTCATTCGCTTTTCTATTAAGGTTGATAATCTATTTTATATCGGTCGAAGTGCAACCATCAGCTATACCCGATTCGCGGCTACTGATAAGTCTATCAATAAGCTTTAGTTTGCCTGACAAACTTATCAGTTAATCCCTACGGATTCAGCTGCCAGCTGCACTTCCGGTCAAGCGGCCGGGTCCGGCGCTTCTCCTCCTCCGCCACCGGGTTCGTCGCCGTCATCCGGGTCTTTGTCAACGACATCGTCGGCCACAAACGAACCCGCTACATCCTTGATGTGCACAAACTCCACTCCGGTGGTCAATGCGCGGGTAGCACTTCCGTTAGCGGCACGGGTGTATTCAGGGGTAAACTGACAACGCAATGAAGTGATCTGCGAACTGCTGACCTTACTCTCCAACTCCACTCCTTTTCCTCCTGCTTTGGCAATCATTGTAAATGTTCCCAAGCCTTCGAGGCGCACCGTACGGCTGTTAAGCAACTGTTCGCGCATCACCGACATCAGGTTACGAATCACGTTATGAACATCACCCGCCGTCAGCGAGGCTTTTTCTGCAATCAATTCCGCCATTTTCTGCGTATTGACCATTTTCCCGAATTTCACCAGACGGGGATAATAAAGTTTCTGTCCTTCCTTGTTGGCAAGTGTTGCCTGATAAGGTTTGTAAATTAATGGCATACTGTTTTCCTTTCTTTTTTGATTGATGAATAAATAACTACTGTTTGTAACCGATTACGAAGACAAAAGTACACGAAGAGAAAAAAGCAGGGAAACACGATGTTACAACCCGTCGCAAGAGAGAACAGACAAACACAATTTGATACGATTCATGCCTACAAAGGCTTCTGTACAAAACAGAACCAACCGACATAAAAAGGCGTACCTTTGCATGAGTTCATAAATAAACCTCTAAAAAACAGTCAATATGAAAACAAAAACAACCCCAAAAGCAGAAACAGAGAGCCGTACCCGCATACAAGCCTATAGCAAAAGCCAGTTGGCCGGACTTTACCTACCTCACATACAGTCCGCCTCGGCACGACGCACCCTCCGTAGTTGGATTGCCAAGAACACTGCACTGCAAGCCGCACTCGCTCAAACCGGATATAGTGAAAAAGCCATCCTGCTCACTCCGGCACAAGTAAGGCTGTTCTTCAAGTTTTTAGGAGAGCCTTGAAACGGCTCTTTTATAAGGAAAATATCATTCGGAGAAAGACAAAGCCAAACAAGGCAAGAAAAAAGGCAAGCCAAAGCAAAGCGGACATTTCATCACAGATCACGAGAATCAAATTATAACTTGCTGATTGCTGTTATAAAGAGTCCAAGATAATCTGTAACGAACTGTCCGCTCATTATATAAAAAAAGGATTATATCATTCCGGAGTACCTCCTCCCGACGGCTTCATCAAATCGGCTGTAACCTCCGCTTTAAAACGGACACCGTCGTGAAGCCGCAGATTCAATTTGACAGTAACATTCTCATCGTTGTTACGCTTCACATAAAACGTTCCCGTCACCCTTTTATATTGGGAATAATAATAGAACGGATCTTCGTAAATAAAGAAATACTGGTCGTTTTGGTACAAGGTCGATGCATCCACCACTTGCCCCTCCCAATACATACCCAGAGAAAACAAAAAATAAGTACTAGTTTTCCCGTCCTGTATCTTTTCCGGAGAAAAGATACAGGTAAAATAACCACCGTCCATAGTAGCCTCACCGGACACGATCCTGTTCGCTTCCCCCCGGAATGAATAAGTACCGATGGAAGGCAATTCCTCCACATCCGGACCGGGATTTACCGGATCATTATCTTTATCGTCACTACATCCGGCAAAACCCACCAGAAGCAATCCCGATAAAACATATAAATTTAAATATTTCAATAAGATTTTCTTCATGAATACACTTCATTAAATCGTCACTCTATTACTGTCACCGCACCTTTATAGTAGCCGGACAAACTGGCATCGCCATATTTCTTAATACCTACCACTTCAAAAGTCATTTCAACTTCATTGCCCTGAAGAGACACCGAAGTCCGGCCTCCCAGAGCCAGATTGCCCAATGTGGTATTAGCCCGACTGTAAGTCACTCCTTCATACGTAATCGAGATTTTCACATTTTCATCATCACCGGAGAATCCGCGGAGCACTCCATCCAGCATTGTTTTCGAAAGACGCACCACTGCATCTGCTGCCGACATTCCCACCACAGTAGTGATACCTGGCTGTCGTGAAAGGTAAATAACACAAATATCCGCATCCGTCTTATCTATCACCACAGACTGGATAGTGACCGGAGTACCGTCCACCCCTAAGCGATATTCATTCGGGATCGTCGTATCATACACCGCGAAAGCACCGTTATAGTTACCTGATATTTTAAGGCTATTATCACCCAAATATTTGAGGTTAAGCGTCAATGAATATTCATTATCCGCTGATTTCGATACACTGAACGTACCTGCCGCATCCTCCAGG
>QWCB01005412.1_pt1 | contig 19678 bp, 13 predicted proteins | sample 1972511 | NCBI WGS metagenome assembly QWCB01 (sample SAMN09866719, study PRJNA288562) | Human gut metagenome isolate term5_stool, whole genome shotgun sequencing... | isolation source: gut | host: Homo sapiens | place: USA: California
GCTTCGTTCATATTAGAAGCTGCGTTGGGCTGGATCTTCTGAGCCTTTGCGAAGTAGTTAGCAGCCTGCTCGTAGTTGCCCTGAGCGAGGTAGAGCGTACCGATGTTGTTATACGCACGGTAGTCCTTTGGATAGAGCTGCGTAGCCTGCTGGTAAGCATTCATCTGATCCTTAGCATTGTCATAGAGCGTAGCGGTGTAGAGGATCTCCTCGATGGTGAGACGACCTGGGCGCTGTGCCATAAACATCTTGAGCTCGTCATCGCTCTTGCCGATGATGCGGACGTTCGCATTGAGGCGTGAGCGGCGTAGCTCAGGGAGGATCTCGTCAGCAAGCTGTGTGAAGACGTGTGAGAGGTTGCGTATCTCACGCTCGCGATCCTCGGGGTCGGGATACATAGAGAGGACGCGCAGGACTAGCTCCTTGTCCTGTATGTTGCTCGCCTCAAGAAGCTTCTGGAAGCCGTCCCAGTCCTCAGCCGTGTAGTGTGCATTGACCTCGATCTTCTTCTTGCCCAGCTGGCGCGCTACAACACTAGAAGTATTGCGCTCACGCTGTGCCGAGAGACGCTCGTTGAAGTCCTGAGCACCATCGGGAGAGGCATAAGCCTGAATCTCGATATCTACCTCCTGGTTAGGCACCTGATAAGCGTTGTCGACGACATCTTGCCAGTCCTTGACCTCACGCTTGTTAAGCTCAGCCGCACGTACCTCAGCACGATTGATGAGGAACTTAAGGTCGGCCGTGTACTGCTCCTTGATCACTCTCTGGAAAGCATCACGAGCCAGAGCTGGTGTAACATCGCTAATGCTAGCTAGACCGGCAGTCATAATCGTACCACGAGCCACCTTGATAGCGGGGAGGTTGACCTTCTTGCCTTTGATCGTAGCGGTAAAGGTGAGGTAAAGGTCGCTCTGCTCCATGCCAGGCTTGTACTCAAAGGCAAAAGGTACGATGACGCTACCGCCACGCTCGTAAGAGATGGTCTGGTAGTTGTCACGGACGTTCTCGCCCTGTATGGTGACAGTCTGACCTGTCACGCTAGTACCAGCGTAGCGCAGCTGGGGGGTGATATTGACGATAGCACGCTTGTGGCACCACTTAGCAGGTAGCGTCAGACGGACCTGCCCAGGGATCTGCGTACCCACCAGTGTCAAGGGGTTGGGGTCTACCTGAGCTGCAGAGCCATTGAGAGGCTTGAGTCTGCAAGCACACGAAGAGACCAAGACCGCTAGAAGTAATGCGGTGGTGATCTTTAGTAAGTTTCGATAAGTCATAGTTTGATCTATATATAAAGGTAATTAATTCGTTTGTGAGTCTGTGGAGGCTTTCTTGCCTTTGCCCCAAGGTCTGATGCGCCACACGATAGAGCCGATGAGCGCTAGCAGGATCAGGGCTAAAGCTGTAAAAGCTATGCTCTCGGTCACAGTTATGGAGCGTGGTGCAAAGGTGAGCGCCAGCTGGTAGTTGCCTGCGGGCAGTGAGACGGCACGAAGCACATAGTTAGCCCGTGCTATCGGTATCTCCTGGCCATCGATGGTGGCGTGCCAGCCGTGCGGGTAGTAAATGTCTGAGAGGATCGCTACGCCAGGCGCCTCGGCCAATACGTCGTAGACCACCTGTCGTGGCGTGTACTTGGAGACGGTGATACTACGCCGAGCCGTACTGTCGGGCAGCATCAAGGGCTGCGGCAGCTCCTCGCCAAAGCGGCGGTCGACGATGCCGACGTGACGCAGGTCTGCCGTCGAGAGTGCCTCCATCTCCTCATTGGCATTAGCCACCCAGCGAAGGCTATCGACAAACCAAGCTGCCCCGAAGGCATCCGGGTTGGTCACCGCCATCGGTGCTTTGGTCTCTGGGTTGGGGACGATGAAGTACTTCGTATTGAGCATATCATAGACCTGCATGTTGCCCGTAGAGAGCTGGTAGGTGATCAGGTCTTGATAGCGCTGTAGCTTGGCTGCGTGGTAACCGCCCACGCTGTGATGCCAGCGAGAGGTGGTGGCATCGTTAAAGCTATTGACCGTCTGGTTGAAGACACGATAGCCCAGGCTCTTGTCCTGAAGGATTGCTCGATCCGCCTCCGTCATAGGAGCCGCTTGTTGCTGTACCAGTCGCGAGGAGATGAAGTCGTCATCAGATAGGTAACGCTTGTCCACCTGCCACAGATCTATGAGCGTCACCCCAACGAGGATACAGCAGAGCCACGGCGCCTTGAGATACCCCTTGGCAAAGAGCCATAGCGGCACCGCACTCAGCACGATAAAAAGCAAGCTGCGCCACACATCGGCACGGAAGATGCCCATACGCATCGTCTCTAGCTGATCTTGTAACATCAGGTAGCGAGGATCTTGCGTAGCTAGCTCGGCAAACATGCCCTTCTCCTGCTGAGATAGGAAGCCGAAGAAGAGATCGGGCAGCAGAGCAAAGAGGAGCAACAACAGCACGAGCACTCCGCCTGCTATCCAGACACGCTTGCTGCGTAGGAGCCGCGGCTCCTTGATGAGCTGCACAAGAGCCAGTACGGCTAGCGTGGGGATCGTTAGCTCGGCGATGACCAAGATCGAGGAGACCGCACGAAACTTGTCGTACATCGGCATCCAGTCGATGAAGAGATCCGTCAGCGGCATGAAGTTCTTACCCCATGCGAGCAGTATCGAGAGGATCGTAGCAACGAGCAGTCCCCACTTGATCGGCCCCTTGACGATGACACAGCCGATGATGAAGAGGATGCAGACGAAGGCGCCTACATAGACAGGTCCTGAGGTAAAGGGTTGGTCACCCCAGTAAGCATTCATCTGCCCCAGCATCTGCTGGTACTCATAGGGAGCCTTGGCGAGCTGCTTAGCGTGACCCTGAGCTAGAGACTCGGTTGCACCGCCCTTGGTATTGGGTACGAGGAGCGTCCAGGTCTCGCCGATGCCGTAGCTCCACTGCGTGATATACTCTTTGGAGAGTCCCTCACTATTGACCTCAGCTCCCGTTTGTTCGGGAGCGTGTGGCGGTGCGACCGTCAGCTCACTGCCCCCACGCATCGTCTCCTGAGCATACTGGTAAGTGTGGTAGAGGTTAGTTCCATTGACCGCAATGGCGAGGAGCCCAGCGAGGATGAGCACACCCGTAGACTTGAGGAAGTTCACAACCTGCCGCTCTCTAATGGCCTGCACCAAGAAGGTCATGACTAGAACAGCCATCAAGAGCGCAAAGTAGTAGGTCATCTGGACATGGTTTGCCAAGAGCTGCAGCGCCATAAAGAAGGCAAAGAGCGCCCCACCCCAGAGCCGCTCGCCACGGTAGCACCAGATGAGTCCAGCGATCGTGGGGGGTACGAAGCAGAGTGCGGTTAACTTCCAGATGTGTCCCGCCTGAATGAGAATGATGAAGTAGCTCGACAAGGCCCACATGACCGCTCCCAGCACGGAGGGCAGAGGGTCCACCTTGAGCGAACGCATGAAGATATAAAAGCCCACGAGCAGCGCAAAGATCAGCCACGGATAGGTGCCTAGTATGCTCAGCGGTTTGCGCAGCGTCAGCACATCTTGCAGGTATTGCAGCGGCTTGGTCGAGGGGTAAGAGGGACTGATCTGATACATCGGCATACCGCCAAAGAGCGAGTTCGTCCAGTAAGAGGTCTCGTCGCTAGCCTGCACGTCGGAGCCATTGCCCGAGACACCCGCCACGTCCGCCTGAAAGAGCGTCCGACCCTCAAAGTGCGCGGGAGTAAAGTAACCAAGTGCAACGATGATGAAGAACCCAAAGATGAGCAAGATGCGCTGCCAGGGAATCTGTTTCATAAGATAACTCAGAGATAGAGTTTGAGGATTAAGCTTTGCACCGTTTGACCCGTTGACTGAGGTAACCGATGCCATAGCCCGAGAGCTGAACAAAAGAGGCTACAACAGCTCGCCAAGCGACCGCCATCGAGTGCGCGCGGTAGAGAGCGTCTGCAAAGATAGAGACAATAAAGAGCAAGTGGTAGAGCCAGAACCAGGGACACCACAAGGCAAGCAGCGTGACCACGAGCGTCGTCACCACAAAGAGCGAGGGGAGCAGGTAGGTCAAGCGCATCGACCCTGGATGTCTCCGCGAGAGCTCTACACGAGCCGTGCCTGAGTGCCACACCTGTCGGTAAAACTTGCGTAAGTCCACGCGCCGCTTGTGATAGAGCACCGCCTCCGGAAGCAGCACGACACGACTGCCCGCCTCGTAGAGACGCATACTAAAGTCTATATCCTCGCCATAGCGCATCGTCTCATCAAAGCCCCCGAGAGACTCAAAGAGAGCCCTGCGACAGCCCAGATTGAAGGTGCGTGGGTAGAACCGCTTCGTCAGCCGCTTGCGACCGCCACGTATGCCACCCGTCGTGAGCGGCGAGGTCATCGCATAGTTGATCGCACGCTGCCACATACCGAAGGAGCCATCCTGTAGCGACGGAGCCGCATCAGGACCACCCCACGCATCGCACCCGTCCGCAGCGATCGCCTGCGATACATTATATAGGTAGTCAGGCGGTAGCACCACGTCCGAGTCGAGGATGATGATCCAGTCGCCCGTAGCGTGGCGCGCCCCTATGTTGCGCGCCCGAGAGGGGCCCCCGTTAGGCACCACCTCATACTGTATGCTCATCAGATCACGATAGCGATCCACGACCGCAGCGCAGGGCTCCGTACTCCCATCCTCTACGATGACAACTTCATAGGACGGGGGCGTCTGCTGCTGAGCGAGCGAGTGTAGTAGCTCCTCGACCTCGTCAGGGCGGTTGTAGACAGGGATAATGAGTGAGAGCATTAGAGACTAATCAGGGTAAAGCGTCTTACAGGACCTTCCACTCGGCACCGCTCTTGGTATCTTGTATCTCAAAGCCTAGAGCGGTCAGTTTGTCGCGTATCAGGTCACTCGTCTCCCAATCCTTGCTTGCCTTAGCCTTAGCACGAATCTCTAGGAGCAGGTCCATCGCTCCGGCAAAAGCCTCCTGCTGACTACCGCTCAGATCAGCCGTCTCCGTAGCCGACTGCATACCGAGTATGTCGTGCAGGTAGAGATCATAAGCACGGCGTAGCTCCTCCAGTTGCTCGCTCGTGATCTGCTCGTGTCCGTCGTGGATCGAGTTGATGAGACGAGCCGCATCAAAGAGCGCAGCGATCACCATCGGCGTATTGATATCATCGTCCATCGCCTCCTTGCAACGCTCCGCTAGATCGATCTTTTCGATGGTTGAGGTAGCCGAGGGCTTGAGTGACTGAAGCTTAGCATCAGCGTCCATAAGACGTTGGTACCCTTTCTCAGCAGCTTGCAAGGCGCTATTGCTAAAGTCCACCGTACCACGGTAGTGTGCACTCAAGACGAAGAAGCGAATGGTCATCGGGGCATAAGCCTGCTCCAGTGCTGGGTGATCGCCCGTGAAGAACTCCTCTAGGGTGATGAAGTTGCCAGCACTCTTCGCCATCTTCTTGCCGTCTACCGTGATCATGTTGTTGTGCATCCAGTACTTGACCATCGGCTCTCCCTGCGAAGCGACCGCCTGTGCTATCTCACACTCATGATGCGGGAAGGTCAAGTCTAGCCCACCACCGTGGATATCGAAGTGTGTGCCTAGGTACTTACGTCCCATAGCGGTACACTCGCAGTGCCACCCGGGGAAGCCCTCACTCCAAGGCGACGGCCACCGCATGATGTGGTTAGGCTGCGCCTTCTTCCAGAGGGCGAAGTCCAGCGGATTGTGCTTCTCGTCTTGGCCGTCCAGCTCGCGCGTGTTGGAGATCATATCCTCCACATTGCGTCCGCTCAGGATGCCGTAAGGGTGATCAGCGTGGTACTTGAGTACGTCAAAGTAAACACTCCCCTGGCTCACATAGGCGTAGCCCGCATCGAGGATCTGCTGCACCAGCGCGATCTGCTCGATGATGTGTCCCGAAGCAAGTGGCTCGATAGAGGGTGGCAGCACGTTGAGCAGGCGCAGACTATCGTGATAGCGTGTGAGGTAGTAGTAAGCCACCTCCATCGGCTCGAGTTGCTCGAGCTTAGCCTTCTTAGCTATCTTGTCCTCGCCATCATCTGCATCATGCTCTAGATGCCCCACATCGGTCACATTGCGCACGTAGCGCACCTTGTAGCCGAGATGCTTGAGGTAGCGGAAGAGTATGTCAAACGTAATGGCCGAGCGAGCATGCCCTAGATGCGGATCTCCGTAGACGGTCGGTCCGCAGACGTAGAGCCCCACATGCGGTGGTGCAATAGGCTCGAAGGGCACTTTAGCCCGCTCCAGAGTGTTGTAGATATATAGTTGGCTCATAATTCTTTTTTATAGTCCAGAGGTCATAGTATAGTGCATATACACCAATGCTTTCGCAAAGATAAGGATTTTAGCGATACCTGAGACCGCACCCTGCATGGACGCCAAGGCTGACACATTATATATAGTGAACTCATCGACCTCCCTATGCCTCGCTTGTCGCTAATGTGTAGTTTCTGACAGAGCGATTAGGATGTATCAGCTCTAGCTGAAAAAAAAATCCAACGCCAGCTCGCTACAATAATTTAGACCCAGCTACATATCAAAACGGCGCCATGTCGGGAAAAAGTGATTTCCACGTGGATATTTCGAAATATCCAGGTGGAGAATTTTTATTTTCCACGTGGGGAAGAAAAAATTCTTCGGAAGAATCAAATGAAACTTCGGAGGAAATGAATGACGCCCACGTGGAGAATAAAAAATATCCACGTGGAGATTTGATATTTTCCACGTGGATATTCGAGAAAGGAGGGAATCGGACGAATTTCCCCGTAAAGATATGTAAATGGAGATTAGAGGTTAGGGGGCAGGGGTGACGCATCTCTCACGAGGAGCGACTTGTCGGGACGTACGGGTTACACCTTTTATTGGACTGGTCAACCTGCGGGGGGATTGTATCAGCTTAGCAGCGTCTCTATGTCACAGCTGAGGAAGTCCTCTAGTGAGACCCCTCCCGTACCCACAACAATAGATCTCTTGGGGTGAAAGGCCTCCTCAAAGGTTGGCAACCCTGAGTTCATACCACGACGACCGCTCTTCACCTCAATAGCAGTCACCTCACCGCTACTGACAACGATGAAGTCCACCTCCAGGTCTCTCTCAGCCTTGCTCCGTGCAGACTCTCGCCAGTAATAGACTTGATAATCCACCTCCTCGGCCATTCCCAGCAGATGGGCTCCGACGGCACTCTCCACCCAGCGTCCCCAGAGCATCGGGTCTGTCCTATCTAGTGGAAACGATCGACCCTTATAGGCTGTCAGCAGGGCGTTGTTGTATACTTGGTACTTGGGGATCGAGCTACGCTTGCGGGCATCATCGTGAGCATACTTCTGCAGTCCTGTCAAGAGCGCACACTGATCGAGTATTTCTAGATACGATGCCAACGTGGTTACATTGCCAGCATCTTGCAGCTGCCCCATCAGCTTGGTCAGCGATAGCATCTCGGCAGAGTAGCCACAGCCCAATTCGAAGAGTTGCTTCATCAAGGCGGGCTTGTAAATGTTGGAGGTCATCAGCACATCCTTTTCGATGGCGGGTACCAGCGAATCCTTTATATACTTACGCCAGCGCTTTTCGTCACCAATCAAATCGGCAGCACCTGGATACCCCCCATAGTAAATGTACTCCTCGAGTCCCATGCCGAAGGCGTCGTGCATCTCTTGATAGCTCCAGTGTCCGAGACGAATGAGTTCGAAGCGACCTGCAAGCGACTCCGTAAGCCCACGCTTGAGTAGCAGACGACTGCTACCCAGTAGTACCACTTTCAGATTGACCTGTCCGCGCGTATCCTCATCCCACTCCCTCTTGACCATCTCGCTCCAGTTGTCGATCTTCTGAATCTCATCAATCACGAGCAGGTACTCCGTCTCACTATTAATTCTCATCGTGGTTCGCGCAGCTTCCCACACACGACGTATCCAGTCGCTGTCGTTCGGATCGACGGCATCTGCTACGGCTATCGAGTACGGGATGGTCATATCTTGTAGCACCTGAGCTACAAGGGTTGACTTGCCTACTTGTCTGGGGCCTGCGACGACTTGCATAAACCGCCTGGGCTCCTGAATGCGTTCGCTTAGCGTGTGATATTGTTTGCGAATGTACTCCATACTCAAATCTAATACTCTTTTTACTCAAATGTGGCGAGCGTTTTACTCAATTCTATCTGCAAATCTACTCAATTCTATCTGCAAAACTACTCAATTCTGACGAGAAATATACTCAATTCTGATACCGAAACTACTCAATTCTCTCAACCATTCCGCAATCGGAGAGGTTAGAAACAAGTGGCGATCCGTAGGAACGCACGGCTCGGACGCAGACCATCGGTGCGTCCGTCGGTGCGTCCGTTGTATCAAAGCGAGATGTCGCCCTGCTTTCTAAGTTCATCTGCAAGTAAAATGCGAAGTTTTTTCTCGTTTCGGAAGCTCGGTCGACTTCTCTTCGGATGAACCGCTCGGCGGGGTGGAAGCTCCCACCGTAGGGGCGGACCTGTGTGAGTAGTTTTGACGGGGACGGACGCACGGCTCGTGCGTCCGTTGTATCAAAGGTTACAGCGTTGTGGTTTTGACAGGGACGGACGCCGCCGCGCTCTCATCTGACCCAATGCGTCCGTCACCGTCAAAAAACACTAGCACCACTAGAGCCACTACCCTCTCTTTTCGTACCTTTGCTCTCGTGCTGGAGCCGTATGAGCCTCAGCCTACCCTATCAGATGAACCGACCTCCCCTTCCCGCACCGAAGCGCCTCCTCCAGAGACTAAGCTCTATGGTCAGAGGTAATAGACTAGTCCTAGAGAACTTCCTCTCTCTCGGACTGATCAACGTGCTGAACTCCTCCTTTCATCTGATCATCTACCCGATACTGATTCATCGTGTCGGTGCCGAGGCGTACGGAGCCTATGTCTACGCTTTTTCGATCATCACCTACTTCACCACGCTAGTGACCTACGGACTAGATATGATCGGCACACGCTACCTGGCGCACTACGACAAGGAGCGCGACCTAGCTGGCAAGTCACACATCACCTCGCTGATCATCTCTAGTCGACTCTATCTGCTCCTCCTCTCCTTCCTGCTCTTTCTGCCTATCGTCCTATGGGTCGGAGCCTTGGCGCCTTACCGCACGCTCCTCTGGGCGAGCTTCCTTTCTGTCGTGGGCTGTTTCTTCATGCCTAACTGGTACTTCATCGGCATCCAGCGCACACGCATCTACCTCTACATACAGATCGCCACCAAGGTGCTCCTAGCCGTCGCCATCATACTCTGGGTACTCACGCCACACCATATGGCACGCTACGTCTTACTCGCCTCGGTGAGCAATATACTCGCGGCGGGGATCGCTTTTGGCTATATTCTATGGCGCGAAAAGCTCTCGCTCCACCTCGTAGCACTGCGCAAATGCTTTGCCCTCCTGCGAGAGGCTACCCCACTCTTTCTCTCCTATCTGGTGATGACGGTCAAGTCGGCCGGGCTCAACCTGGTCATCGGTTCGCTCTTTGGTATGACCTCCCTGACCGGTTACGACTTCTCGATGAAGATCGTTAGCGTCGTCATGTATATCACCAAGCAGCTCAATGTGGCGCTCTTTCCCTCGGTCAGCACCAGTTATACGACAGAGCGCATACACAAGATACTGCGTGGCGAACTGCTGATGGGCATCGCCTGCATGGGGGCGCTCATGCTGGCTGCTAAGCCGATCATTTGGATCATGGGCAATGGGCCCATAGAGGATCTCATCTTACCAGTCTTCCTGCTGATGACGGCACTCATACCTATATGGCTTATATCGGGCTTTTTCATCGAACTGGTCCTCACCGCCAATGGGCGCAATCGTGAGGTCTTCGTCAACCAACTCCTCTCGCTAGCGGTCATCGCGCTTGGCGCCTGGGTCGCCGTGCTGCTGCAGGTCGAGCTGACCGCCTTCGTCGTCATCGTCATCCTCTCGGGGCTCATCGAGATCGCCTTCCTCTACGCCACCGGTCGACGCCGCGCACTCATCTGACCGCCCCTTGCCTAACAACAATCGTCTAGCCCTTAGAGATCAGGAATAGGGCTATCCCATGCGTAGCGTACCTTCGAGACTAAATCAGCTTTTCAGTGAAAACCAAGACTCGTCGTCTCACAGTCTGGTGAGCGTAAAGTTCCGCTTTTCATTGTTTAGCTTGTATTAGTTTTCCAAACATAAAGACAGCCTCCATAAGCGTCTCCGCTCATGGAAGCTGCCATCGTGCTTGTACCAACATCGTGTTTGAGCCAACTGCATGTTTGTCTCGACTGCAAAATCACTTTCCTGAAGTACCGTAGCCAGCACCTACATCGTCAATTCACGCACCCCGTGCGGGGTGCGACGCGAGACCACAAGACGCACCGACCTCTCAGACGGGTTTCAATTCACGCACCCCGTGCGGGGTGCGACTAGCAAGCAACAGCAATAGCACTGGGATAGCATATGTTTCAATTCACGCACCCCGTGCGGGGTGCGACGTGGAGCGGTCGCAGATGGTGATGCAGCCACGCTCGTTTCAATTCACGCACCCCGTGCGGGGTGCGACTCCTCCTGCGCTGAGATGCGTGCCTGCTTGAGGGCGTTTCAATTCACGCACCCCGTGCGGGGTGCGACACCGTAGAGACTCATCTCCGTACTCGTGGCACAAGGTTTCAATTCACGCACCCCGTGCGGGGTGCGACACCCCCCCACACTTGTTTAAATTAGTCGGCTACTGTTTCAATTCACGCACCCCGTGCGGGGTGCGACCGCTGGGAGCTTTACCGCCAAGTCCGTCTAGGCGGTTTCAATTCACGCACCCCGTGCGGGGTGCGACGATATAATTAACATACTTACCGCCAACACGTAACGTTTCAATTCACGCACCCCGTGCGGGGTGCGACGGTGGACGATCTAGCCTGCGACCTGACGCCCGACGTTTCAATTCACGCACCCCGTGCGGGGTGCGACAACTAAGCAGATTATCTGCTCAGTACCCGCAACTGTTTCAATTCACGCACCCCGTGCGGGGTGCGACATATTCATAGCTTCTCTTTTCCATGATTATTTCTGTTTCAATTCACGCACCCCGTGCGGGGTGCGACATTAATAATGCTTGGTCTGATGCTCGTACAGATGTTTCAATTCACGCACCCCGTGCGGGGTGCGACGCGATCCTCTATCTCCTGATATCCTAACGCGGAGTTTCAATTCACGCACCCCGTGCGGGGTGCGACTATCTGTACTCTAGCATCAAGAGGTTCAACACCGTTTCAATTCACGCACCCCGTGCGGGGTGCGACAGATAGTGTTTTCGGTTATGTGCCTCGTTATGATGTTTCAATTCACGCACCCCGTGCGGGGTGCGACATCGATGCCCAAAGGTACGCATAAATAGAAGGTTAGACGTTGATCCATTGCGAATAGAAGACTACAAGCGGGTATGTCGGTGCGTTGGCGGTGATTGCGAGGCGGTATGTGCTTGTATATCAACCTGTGCGAATAGTCTGCCTTTTCTCTGATCGCTTGGCATTCGCAGAGGAGTACAAGCAAGAGAGAACGAGGCTGAGTGCTATATGAGCAACACGCCCTCGGGATCTACGCCTTTCGTCTTACCAATGGTAGTGATCTTAGACTGGTAGTTGGTGCCGAGGTGGTAGATGCGCAGGGAGTCGCTCGATAGGTTGATCGTGTCCGTGAGCGCAGCCTCCAGCTCTACTCTTTGGGCGGGAGAGACGAGACATTCGAAGACTGAGTTTTGGACACGCTGGCCGTAGTTTTGGCATATCTTCGCCACTTGGCGAAGTCGCTTAGCTCCGTCAGGCGAGGCTGTATTCACGTCGTAGGTTACAAGTAGGTACATCAGCTTTGGATTAGAAAGACAGGGTAGTCATCGAGGTCTCCTCGTAGGCATCGGGCTAGGAGCAACGCCTGAGCATAGGGGAGCAGTCCTATGGGTATGCGCTCCTGAAGGAAAGGGTGCATGATCTCCTCTCGTTTGCGCTGCTGCCACGCGGCTAGGAGTTCTTTGCGGGGCTCGTCTCTGAGGATGTATCCGTTTTCGCCCTGGGCGATAAAGTCTGAGGGTGCGACCTGTCGCTTGTTGATGACGGTCAAGACGAAGCGGTCCACGAGGTAGGCGCGTAGCTCCTCCATAAGGTCTAGAGCAAGGCTTGCTCTGCCTGGTCTGTCCGTATGGAGGAAGCCCACGTAGGGGTCCAGCCCTACGGTCTCAAGTGCTGCCGTGACCTCATGGGCGAGGATGGTGTAGAAAAATGAGAGCAATGCATTGGTCTCATCGCGAGGCGGTCGTCGCGACCGTCCCTCGAAGGTGAACTCTGGTCGCCGTATGAGGTGGTGAAAGAGAGCAAAGTATTGCTGCGCCGCTAAGCCCTCTACGCCCATAACGGTCATGCGATCTCGCTTGTAAACTAAGCTTTTTTGCAAAGACTTGAGTTGGCTTAGTGCTTCCTGAAAGGTTGCCTCCACGCTCTCCGTCGGGTGGTAGTCACGCAGGTAGCGCCCTAGCACCGATCGCTGGTTAGCTATCTTGGCCGAGATAAATAGTGCGGCGAAGTGCGCTGCGGCAGGTTCGTCGTCAGCGATGCGGTACTGCGTACGTCTCAGGAGGACGTTGCCCCTCGTGGGTCCCTCTAGCGAACCTATATAGCGACCTGTGGGTGTAAGGAATGTGAGCTTGACACCCTCCTGCACGCAGAGCTGCATCAGCCCTGGCGAAGCACCCATATAGGAGAATGTGATGATCCCCTCGAGGTTGTGTATCGGTATGCGAAAGGTTTCCTCGCCATCTATGCGCGCCACGACATTGGTGCCGTCCTTGAGCAGGTAGACATTGGGCGTAAGGATATAGAGGGTGTTGAGTAGCTTTCTCATAAGGTGAGTATGTCGTGATGCTTTAGGTAGCTCTTGCCCGATCGGTGTGATGCGATACGAGGCATGCACTCATCGATGAGAGAGCAGGAACGGCACTGACGGGAGTAGTGCGCTGGTATAGGCGTGCGCTGCGCAAAAGCCTCGTGCATCTTACGCGCCACCTCGTAGCACGCTGCCCGCAGGGTGTCGTCCATTTCGACCTGTAGGCGATGCCGTGTTTCTCCATAGTAAAGAGCTCCGTGGGGAATAGTGACTTGGTACATCTCTTCAAGAGCTATGACCTGAGCGCAGAGCTGTAGTTTGTCAGCGAGGTGAGTCTTAGGCTTGCCACGCTTGTATTCGACAGGAGTCGCCTGCCACGCCCCGGGGTACTTAGGGTGTCGGAAGGGGTGCAAGCTATGATCCCGTAGCGGGGTCAGCTCGACCGCATCGGACAGCCCGTATAGCTGTATCTCGGAGATCGTCAGTAGCTCCTCGTCGCTGTAGTGTCTCATGGGGAAGAAGGTCGTTTGATGGGGAAAAGCCCCTCCGTAGTGGTGTGCGCTACGGGAGGGGCTTTTGTGTGAAAGAATTTAGACAAGCTCGACGATCTCGACACCCTGGAGTCCGTTGCGATCTATCTGGACTGTGTAGTCGGAGAAGTCTCGTGCGGGGCTCGTGAGTCCCTCTCGCCGTGCTATGGAGACACGCTCGAAGAGCTTGTGCGCAGGCGCATTGCCCAGAGGCGAGTCGTGCTTGAAGACGATCAACTTCTGCAGGCTCATGAGTCCACGGGCTGCTGAGTGATCTAGGTCGAACATATTCTTGAGTGCCTCCCAGAAGAGCTGCAAGTCATCCTCCGTAAAGCCTGTATCCTCAGCAAAGTGTGGCGTCACGAAGCCATACATCTTATATAGTCCGTAGGGCACGGTGGCTTTGCGCCCCATAGTCTGATCCTTTTTTGCAGCAACCACGGGAACTATCGTGTGCTCGTGTGGAAAGATCGGATCGATAGATCGTCCGAATGTGAGCTGTATAGGGCCCCGAACTTGCCCAGCATTGGCCTCCTTAAAAGACATAACAGCACCAAAAGCTCGTATGTCATAGAACTCTCGAAGCATTGCCTCCCGCTTGAGGTCAATGATCTTCTTCTCATTCTTCTTAGCGTCCTTCTTGAGCTTCTCTATTTCATCTGATGTCATTGCCGAGATCTTGTCTTTGAGAATGGGACCATCCTTGACATAGATCTCGTAAGACTGTGGTCTATCCGTGATGTGTAGGTAGTCGATATAGTTGCGTACCTTGCGCTTGATGCATACATCGGTGACGAGTCCCTCGCCAGTCTCGGAGTCTACACGGGGCAGGTTGTCACTATCGGGATCTCCATTGGGGTTGCCATCCTTGACGTCAAAGAGCAGGATGAAGTCATAGCGATTCTGTACGATCTGTGGGTTATTCGGTTGCATATTCATGACTCTGTTGGTTATTGTTCTATTTCTTCAGTTGGGTTGTCTGTGTCCTCCTTCTTCTTATAGATGTCGACCTTCTGATGATGGTAGGCTACTGCGAAGAGGCTCTGTTCATCTAGCGAGAATGTAGCGGGGAATGCTTTTTCCTTTGTGGTAATAAGCTCGGTAATCTCATCGAGGAGCTTATCAAAGAAGACCGCCAGTCCAGGCATCTCTTTGTGTAGCTTGTTCAGGTGATGATTGTACAGTCTGAATAGTGGCCCCATTACAGTATTGGGTCGTGTAGAGGCACTGTCGTAAAAGCGGTCTAGGATGGTCGCATTGACTCCCTTACCTAGAGCTGCGCGCTGAACCTGCTCGAAGACGGCAAAGAGGCGTCCGGCGAGGTAAGCGATGTTGTCGTTTTGCTTGTCTAAAGCCATATCTAGTTCTTTTAGATGTTTATATATTCTTGCTTTGCGGTTGATGCAGCCCTTGAGAATGGCCGCACATAGATCAAATCTTTTCTTGTATTCTTTCTTCTCCTTATTGGGCTTTTGTCGGAGTATTTGAGGAATCCTACTAATACATGCTTGCTGTAGTGTGAGCGGATAGGGGGTACCATTGAGAATGCTCTCGACGATGCTCTGTACCAAGTTAAGTTGAAACTTTTTAGAGCTGGGTGATGTAGAGACCGGGGAGACCGTGGACACTATATTATATAGAGAGCGCAGAGGCGGGTTCTCCTCATCTACGAAGCCATCCCGGCTGATGATATTCATATCGACGAGATGCTGATAGACTCTGTCGAAGATCTCCGATACAGTCCCCTGCTGCCAATACTTGATGGCACCACGACCTCCTCCTGTAGCTCCGATAATGTAAAACTGTCGCTCATCCTTCCAATGCTGCCCTTTGCCACGATTGCCACGGATAGCTTTGAACTGTTCGAGCAATTTGCGGGTTTCCTGCGTGGGGTTAGGAGCTTTCTCTTTGCTCCGTTTTTTTCGCTTCGGTTTGTCATCCTCTATGGCGGATTCCTCATCCTCGTTTTGCTTATCCCTATAGTCTACGAATGCGACGTCTCGGAAGGTGTTATTGATGCTCTCATTCAAGACATCTGAGTTCCAAAACACGTAGCGAATGCTCCCAAGATCATAGTGTGTATTGGGATTGTCACATAAACTATTGAAGGCCGTAGCATAAGCAAAAGCTGCATATTTAGATATAGGCGCATTGTCCAGATCTTTTATACTTCTTCCGTACGAGCAGAAAGCTGGTTGGTTGAAAGAGACCAAAGGGGTCCCATCACCTCTTTTTGAGTCTGGTAACTGAATTGGCGTATGCTTCTCTACCAGAGGTCCCTCCAGTCCTGTAATCAGACAAAGTCCTCTAATCTTGCCTGACGAGAGTTGTTCTTCTGTCCACGAAAGAGCGTCATTGTCGGAAGCAATAATACCAGTGGAGCCTTTTAATTGGAATGATATCCAGTCGGTTTCATTGACATCTTTGAAAGACTCTAAGACCTCAAGACTTTTATGAAACCCTTTTGAGTAGAATTGCTGTACGGCTTTGAACGATTTGTTTTCTGGATAGAGCTCTGCAATTGAGTTAACTATCTCCACAAATAGGTTGAGAGCATCTTGGGATCGCTTGGTCTTAGAGCCTTTATCTATCCCAAGAATATACATTTTCTTATCCCATAAGTGGTTAGCTTCAATACCACTTGTCCTGCCCACAGCTGGGATTACTAGATACTCTTTCCCTTTACTGTTTTTGTCACTAGTATCTTTGAGGGGCTTTAATCTTACGAAAGAGCCATCTTCCTTGATGATGATAGCCCAAGCGATGGCTTTATACTCCCGTCCAGGAGGAGCAATAAGCTGCAGTTTGTTCATCGCCTCATAGTAGTTGTATAGTGCTTGTAGGATCATCTCAGTATCTCATTACTATCCATCGGGGGAACGAGGATGACGCCCTCGGTCATCTGCGCATGGTAAAACATAGCTGGGGGATTCTTCCGATCCCGCTCGAAGTCCATATCGTAGAGCATGATGCTCAAGTCGCGACTCTCAGGAATAGGCTTGGGCTCTAGGGATGTCTCCCCATGCTCTAAGTCCACATACTCAAAGGCACAGGTGAACTCACGACACCCTAGGTAAGGCATCATGAAGCATTGCCCAGCCTTGGCTCTGCGCTCGAAGATCTCTTGGTACTTTCTGGGGTTCTCCGCCTTGCGCTCGGCTTCGCTGTACTCCTCGTTGTAGTGCTTCTGACAGCTAGCTGAGCGGTTCCTCACGGGTATGTAGACCATCTTAGCATAGATTCGATAGTCCACGTCACGTAAAATGTAGGAGGCACGCTGCTGACGCTTATCAGACACATCAAACCCATTTGTGCCGTAAGAGCTATCCTTTGTCTTCTTCTCATTGTAGCTCATGATTGCTTCCACCTCATTTCGCTTGATGGTAAACCGCTTGATTGGGGCTAGCACCTCTATCTTCGTGATCTCCCAGCGTATGGCGGGCTTCCAGTAGATCGCCTGAAAGATGGCTCGCGCTGCACTAGGCGTGATCACGTCATAGCTGACACGCTCCACCTTCATCTCGGGGCGTGTGAAGCAAGCGAAGGGACCGCGCACACGCAGGCAGTACTCCTTATCTATATACTCTTCCATATGTTTATGCTGTCATAAATGTTGATGTCTGATCGATTATCTGTATCCCAGTCTTCGTGCTGTAGAGCTTGTCATCGGTTAGATAAGCGATGCCACTCTCGCTAACGGAGATACTACTCCCCAAAGTTAAACAATCGTTTGCATAAAGACTAACAGTAAGACGATTCATTTGTCGGTACTCTTGTCGTGTCAACGGAAGGTTGTTTTGGAGCTTCTTGATGATCGCTTTCCCCGCTTTGTCGTAGGGGACAACGATAGAGGTGCTCTGATCCTCTATATACTTAAAGTACTCGCTCGCCGTCTCGTAGTCGAAGCGTAACTCCTCACATCGATCGTCATCCACATCCCAAAGCAGTGGGGAGATTCTCTTATCTTCCCTTCTAGTCATTCTGTTGTCGAAGCAGTCGACATCATTATAGAACGCCTTGTAGTAACGCTCGATCTCGGCTCTCTGTGGAGCTCCCTGCTCAGCCAGCCGATCAAGGAGATCCTCCAGAGCACCTTGCGCCCAGCTCATTTCACCCAGGCTGACTGTTTCATCAAGGCGAAAGATGTAGACATCGCCAGGCTCTGCCATACGCCCCTCACGGTTGCACCGCCCAGCGGCCTGCATGACTGAGTCTAGCCCCGCCATCGCTCGGTAGACCACGGGGAAGTCTAGGTCTACACCAGCCTCGACCAGCTGCGTACTGACGACACGCACCGGCTCGCCAGCCTTCAGGCGACGGCGTATCTCCTCTATGCGCTCTTGAATGTGTGCCGAGCACATTCTCCGTGAGAGATGTAACAGCCCCTCGCTTGCCTTCTCTTGAGCTTGCAGAGCGGTATAGAGACGAGCCGCGTCGTTGCGACTATTCACGATACAGAGGAAGCTCTCGTGCTGTGCCAATCGCTCCGCTAACTCCTCCGTAGAGAGCTTAAGTAGGTCCCAATGGTAGCGAACCTTGTCAAAGGGTGCAAAGCGCTCGGCATCATAAGGTACGACCTCCTGAATGGGTTCCTCGAGGAAGAAGAACTCATGACCGATCCGCTTGCTGTCTGACAGGATATCTTTGTCAAAGACTGGTAGCGTGGCGGTACAGAAGAGAGGCTCCACACGGAAGGCGGAGTGCAGACTCTCCACCACACGCAGGATCGGGTTGAGCAGCCGAGGGGGAAACATCTGTACCTCGTCAAAGACAACGACCGAGTTGCAAATGTTGTGTAGCTTGCGACAGCGACTCACACGGTGAGCATAGAGCGACTCGAAGAACTGCACGTTGGTCGTCACGACGAGTGGCACGTCCCAGTTTTCCGTCATAAGCTTGGTGTACTCCATAGCTTCGTCAGGTCGCTCCTTGACATCTACATCTGAGTGATGCTCCAGCACCTGGTCCGCCCCAAAGATGTCCCTAAAGGTTTGCGCCGTCTGGGTGATGATCGAGGTGTAGGGGATGACGTAGATGATGCGCTCACACCCTTGCGCTATGGCATGTTCTAGAGCCCACATCATCGAGGAGACCGTCTTGCCGGCACCCGTGGGGAGCGTGAGCGAGTAGATCTTTCGCTGAGCCGTGCGTCCATGGTTGCGACACTGGTCGAGGAAAGCAGCTCGCGCCTCATTGATCCGCCCCTCACGGTTGAAGTGTGACACATACTCCTCTAGCTGTTTTCGCATCTCTTTTAGCGAAGCTTTAGCACTCTGACGGACAAGGCTCTTGTCGGGAGTCATAAACCGCTCCGTGTCGAGGAAGTCGGCGTCTACCAAACAGGAGAAAAGCATACGAACCAGTAGCTGGTAGTCATCCTCCTCGATCTTGTTCCATGCCTTAGTAGCCTTGTCCAGAGAGGCTTTGTGGAGAAGCTCTTCAAGTTGGCTCGCCTCAGGTTTGAGTCCCTTGACTAGGTTTGCCACTGCTCTCTTGGTATCACTCGGTTCAATAACTTGTCCTCGCCACTCGGAGTCATCGTAGAGTCCTCGGTGGTGAGCCCCGATGCAGAGCGAGAGGATCTTGAGAAGCTGCTGATTACCGTCCTCTTGCTTTAAGTTGTAGGCGTAGCGTGCTCCTGCGGGGCTGTGCGGGGTGCGCCACCCGTTGAGCGTAGGATCTAAACCGGACTGCTGACGTATGTAGCGCTGAAAGCCCGCTTGGTATTTGCCCAAGTCGTGCAGGAGTCCCAGCAGGTAACCGATATCGCCAAGCTCTGCGTCATCGGTGATGCGCTCAGCGTAGCTCTGCGCCAGCTCCGCCACGCCGTATAGATGATCTAGTAGAGGCTGCGTCTCATAGGAGCCATCCTCTAGAGCCCTTACGTGGGCTATCTGCTTTGTGTTGCTCATGTGTAGGTATTCTTTACTCGTATTGCTTTGATACAACGGACGCACAGACCATAGCCCTACTACGAGGCGATACGTCTGTGCGTCCGTTCCTGCGACAACACTTCATAGTCGTCAATCTTTATCTTTTGGGGGCTCAGTCTTCTTGCTCGTAATAATACGAGTAGTCGATCCCCTTCATAAAAGTCTCTCTATCGTTTATCTTATCCGTAAGCGCAGCGTGTAGTAGACATTTCAAGCTTGTGGCATCTGCCACACTGGCTCTCAGAGCTTCGAGATAGGTATATTTATCCACTTGGCTCCAGTCCACACACAGCCCAAGTTGCTTCTTGAGCATTAAGTCGAGCCAAATACGTGTGGCACGCCC
>QWCB01002837.1_pt1 | contig 19672 bp, 15 predicted proteins | sample 1972511 | NCBI WGS metagenome assembly QWCB01 (sample SAMN09866719, study PRJNA288562) | Human gut metagenome isolate term5_stool, whole genome shotgun sequencing... | isolation source: gut | host: Homo sapiens | place: USA: California
TACGATATCCGTGTCAATCAAGGCTACAATAATATGCAAAATTTTTCCGAAAAACTTGTAAAAAGACGCTTCCAATGAAAATTTTTACGATTTTTAAATGTTTGATACGATTCTTAAATCTTTTATTTACAATTCTTAAATTTTTAGTTGATATGATGTCGGTGATGTGGCGAAAATTTCCGCTGACATAAGTGGTCAATAATGGCCGAACAGCGGCAAAAGCCCGCTCTGCTCAGGGTGCTTCGCAATTCGCCGCGGGCAATGCGGCTGCTCGGCTTCACCAACTTAGTCGAGTCCGCATGGCTGTTTAGCTTTTTGCGGTGCGAAGCTGTCCTGCTCGCCACCATGAACCTATTACTGTAAAAAGTTGACTCAAAAAGCTCAGTTTGTCCGTAAACAGGTGGGGTTCCACGGATAAGTTGTTCAAAATCAACAACTTGTCCGTGAGAAGGCGGGTTTTCACGGACAAAATCCATTCTGTGAGACAACGATTTACAGGAATAGCAGAGGTGCTCATAAAAAAATGCGGTGTGTTACGAGTAATGATGCAACACAATAATTGGATTGAGTCGAACAACCTGCATGTTGTAATTTGAAGTATATTGCTGAGTATTAATAAGATATGATGAACGGCTAAATGCAGGTTATGTGAAAAAGTGGGTAACCTGGCTTTTGCGGCTTTCTTGTGTTGATTGAAATGAAATTTCGATACGAGAGAATGATTTTTCGCTCCTACGCGCAAACAAAAAGCTTTTCATGTAAGGGAAAGGTGTCAATGTTATGAGAAGGTTACAGGTCTCCGTCGGCTATTACGAATTTTATTATATCTGCTTGCTGTGGTATTTTGGAACCAATGAGCATATCGCCAATGCTGCGAAACACCTGTAACTTATTGAAGTATAGACTATTATATGGATTTAATCTATTTCTCAATATGCTCACTCCCATAAAAAAACAGGGTGATGAGCATATTTACATACTGCTTTAAATCGGCATAATTGATTGGGTGTCAGTTTGTTATATGGGTACCTACAGGTTCGTCTGGATGCTCATTGGTTCAGAAATCACCTATGGCGACGCTCTTTCTATCCTCTATGAAGTTCACGTCATAGTCAATCACGCAGATTAAGACAAGGTTCTTCTGAAGAAATCGTGTCACGAAATTACGCTGCCAGCGGCAAAGGCCCGCTTTGCTCAGGTGCTTCGCAATTCGCCGCGGGCTATGTCGCTGACTGGCTATCCATCGGCAAGTGGATGTCCTGCACGATACCTGATGATGCCTTGTCAATCCTTGCCTGACACACGGCACCGCAGCCGGCAAATACGCCGGCCGGCTGCTCAAAGCAAACTGCGCAGCTCGGCCCAGGGCTGCTCCGCTTGCTTTGTGCCTTTGAGCCCTTTTTACGTTGATCCACGTTGACCCCAAATTGAGTATGCTCGTGACGGAGTAAGACAACAAACCCCCGTAGAATACATCTACGAGGGCTTCGTGTGGTGCCACCGAGAATCGAACTAGGGACACAAGGATTTTCAGTCCTTTGCTCTACCAACTGAGCTATGGCACCATTATTTTTCCTTTCTGAAATCGGCAACTGAAGCGCTGCTTGTTTCATTTGGGATTACAAAGATAGGTATTTTTCCTTACACTGCAAATTTATTTTGCACTTTTTGGCCTATTTTTCATCAATATTTTCACATCCAAGACCGAAAACATTGAACTGCAAGAAGATACGCAGACGCTACAGTTTAGGAATTTTTATCTTCATTCCAGGCCTGATATTGGTCGAAATACCATTGAACTTCATAATGTCGTTCGCACTCACTCCAGGATACGCTTTGGCGATGCTGTAGAGCGTATCCCCGGCCTTCACCGTATAGATGGTGTAGGAGCCCGCAGCGGCTGCGGATGATGCGGCCTTGGTCCCCGCAGAGCGGGACTTCGCTGAGCCTGCAGCCGAACCACCAGCCGTGCCTGACTTCGCTGAGCCGGCAGCACCGGACTTCGCTGAAGTTCCGGCAGACGACTTCGCAGCCGCTGAACCTGCATTTGAGACAGGACCGCCTCCCCTGCCGTAAATCACCAGAATCTGGCCGACGCGCAGGTTATTGCTCCTCAGATGATTCCACCTCTTCAGCTGGGCTACGGAAACGTGATATCTTGAAGCAATCCTGCCCAAATAGTCACCGCTCTTCACCCTGTAAGTAATACGGTTGCCGTTACTTGAAGAAGCGATATTCTGAAGCGTAGTAGGATTGAACAATTCCTTGGCCCTGTGGGTATATACAGAATCCTCAACCTCGATGAACTTCCCCGAATACTTGAAAGGCAGACGGAGAATGTAGGTCTTCATGTTACCAGGAATGATGTCGTGCACATACTGCGGATTCAAGTCACGGAGTTCCTGGACAGAAATGCCGGTCAGGTCCTGAATCTGCTGGAAATGAAGCATCCTGCTGATCTGGAAAGTATCCAGATGTGCCGGCATCTGCACCGGGTCAGGCGTAATGCCATGCTCCTTGTAATATGTAAACGCATACATGGCGCCAACGAACGCCGGAACATATCCCCTTGTCTCACGAGGAAGATACTCATACACCGACCAGAAATCCTTGTTGCCGCCACAGCGCTTTATCGCCTTGTTCACATTGCCCGCACCGCAGTTGTACGATGAAATGGCCAAATTCCAGTCACCGAATATCCTGTAGGAATCATACATATACCTCGCAGCCGCATCCACCGCCTTGAACGGGTCCAGACGCTCGTCCACATACGAATTTATCTCCAGACCATAGTTTCTTGCCGTCGTGTACATGAACTGCCACATACCCTTCGCACCGGCCCTTGAAAGCGCCACAGGATTGAGCGCAGACTCGATTACCGCCATATACTTCAGTTCAATCGGCATCCCGTACCTGGACAATGTCTCCTCAAATATCGGGAAATAGTAACTTGCCAGAGCCAGCATGTGGGCCATCTTGGTCGGCATCTTCTCCGCATAGAGAAGCATATAGTTCTTCACAGTCTCATTGAAAGGCAATGTGATATACGAATTCATCTTGGAGAGACGCTCCAGCAGCACCTTGTCCGGGACCTTGGAAGTAAAATGGACAGAATCCATATCGAAGACGCCTTCCATACAGTTCTTGGCTTGCCTGTGAAGATACCAGATATTCAGGAGGCTGTCCGTAACTTCTTGAGAATAAGTCTCAGGAGCCACGCCGTCAAGCAACGAATAAGACTTGCCCTCTTCCACATATTCCTCTTCCACGTAAGCCGTATCCTCCAGCGCCTGCAGCTCCAGCATAAGAGAATCTATCATTGACCTCATCCTCTGATTCTCCTGAACCAGCTCCTTTTTCGTGGGATTCTTCCTTCCGAACAATTTTCGCCCGGACCTTTCCTGAGCATTCAAATCCCCATCAAGACACACCGAAAACACTGCCAACGCGGCAATCAGAACTTTATATATTTTCATTTTCATCTAAAGAATAAAAAACATCAACCACATCAGAACCTGAATCCCACACTCAAACCGAATGCATTCGGGCCGCCACCGTAATAAGAACCGATACCACCGGAACCTCCTCCTGTATTTATGGCATAACCCATATCCGGAGAAATGACAGTAGGCGACACATTCATGGAAATATCATCACTCAGCTCAAAGTCCTGCATATATGCAAAGACATTGGCATCAATGATCTGCAGAAGATAGAAGCCCAACAGCGCCACCACGGAATAGTCCCTGTAGCGCCTGAACACATCGCGGTAATACTTCGCCGTAGAAGCGGAGACGAGTCCCGGAAGAAGCGCCGAATACAGGGTAGCCTTCCCGGCCTGAGGATAAGTATCTTTCTTATAGTTATACACACCGTCGAGCAACGCGCCCCAGTATATCAGCCCAGTGCCGAGAAAGCACAAATTGCTGACGGTACGGTTCGTATTGCCACCCTCCTTGTTGAACTTATGGCGATAATATATGCCAGCACCGGCAGTCGCAGCCATGCCTCCGTAGATGACCGGCAACTTCCAGTACTGCTTGTTGTACATCTGCTGCGTTCCCACAAAGACAGTGGAACCGGCAAACAGCACACCTATACGGCAGTCACGCTTATGGGAGACACCCCCGAAAAACTCCTTGAAGGTAAAGGCGGCATCCGTAGAATCACGTGCGGTCGTATCATTCTGGTCATTGTAGTTCTGAGTGAACGCCTCTTCACGGAACTGAGCCATGGCGCCGTCAGGAAATGCAATGAAAAGAATTGCAAGCAATAATGATATCTGGAATATGCGTCTTGACATCGGCCGTTCAGAATCAGATATTGGAATCCTCCAGAGCCTTGAGGAAACGACGGATTTCATCATCCGAATCGAAATGAATGGTCATGGTACCTTTCCCCGAATCAGCCCTCTTCAGACTGATGCTCTTGTCGAAAAACTTACCGATATGTTCAAGCACCCGATAATACTCATCAGGCAGATTCACTTCCTTCTTAGGCTTGACCTCATTCTGCTGCTGAGCCTGCAGCTCCTTGATCTTATCCTCGAGCTGACGCACTGAAAGGCTGTTCTTGATCACGAAATCGCACAACTTTTCCTGCAGAACCACATCATCCAGACCGAGAAGCACCTTGGCATGACCGACACTCAACAGCCCCACCTTCAGGTCGTGCTGCACCTTTGCAGGCAGCTTGAGCAACCTCAGATAGTTGGTCACCGACGCGCGTTTCTTTCCGACACGGTCAGCCATCTGCTCCTGAGTAAGACTGCACTCGTCTATAAGCCTCTGGTAGCTCATCGCCACCTCTATCGGGTCGAGATTCTCCCTCTGGATATTCTCCACAATCGCCATTTCCAGCATTCCCTGGTCATTGGCATCGCGGATATAGGCAGGAACCATGTCCATACCAGCAATCTGGCAGGCCTTGAAACGCCTTTCACCACTTATGATCTGGTATCTGTCTGCGGATTTCTTCCTGACCGTTATCGGCTGTATCAGACCGAAAGTCCTGATGGAAGCCGCAAGTTCCTGAAGGGAATCCTGATCGAAAGACATACGAGGCTGGAACGGATTCGGTTCGATCATATTGACCGGAATACGCAACACGTCCGCTGTATCCTGCGGATCCTTAGTACCTACGACATCCTTGTTCACATAGCCTACCGGACTCCTGAGAGAATCCAGATTCCCGGCATCCCCGAGCAATGCGCTCAGGCCTTTTCCCAAACCTCTCTGTTTACTGCTCATCGCCTATAGATTTTTCGTTTTTCTCCAATACTTCCTTCGCGAGATTCAAATAGTTCGACGTGCCGTTGCTCATCACATCATACAGGATAATCGGCTTTCCATGCGACGGAGCCTCGCTCAGACGTATATTTCTCTGGATTATGGTATCGAACACCATATCCGTAAAATGTTCCTTCAACTGATTCAGCACCTGCGTATGGACCTTGGTCCTGCCGTCGAACATCGTCACCACGAAGCCTTCGATGGTCAATTTCGGATTCACCCCGTTCTGCACGAGCCTGATAGTCTGGAGCAGCTTGCCCAGACCCTCCAACGCGAAGAACTCCGGCTGCACAGGAATAATCACAGAATCCGCTGCAGTCAGGGAATTCACCGTAATAAGGCCCAATGAAGGAGAACAGTCAATGATTATGTAGTCATAGTCATTCTTGACCGGCGCTATCGCCTTCTTCATGATGGACTCGCGGTCATCAGCCTCAAGAAGCTCGATTTCCACACCGACGAGGTTAATATGGGAAGGGACCATCTGGAGATTTGCTATCTCCGTCTGTATCAATGCATCAGAAATACCGATCTTGCCGATCAGCACTTCGTACAATGTCCTTTTGCGGTCATCCTCCGGAGAAAAATTCAGTCCGGATGTAGTGTTGGCCTGAGGATCCGCGTCGATGATGAGGACCTTCTTCTCCAGAACCGCCAAAAATCGAGTTATTGTTCTACAATTCACAAAATTAGTAAATTATTCCATTCCTCTGCCGACCTGTTGATAACTTTTTCCCCATCTACAGCGGATCGACGTCCAGCGCAACATGACCGGCATACGAATACTGCGCTTCGAAAAAGGAAACCGTCGAAGCCAATGCCGACTTGTTGGAAGCCAATGACTTGTCCTTCCTCAAACTCACTCTGATATCACGGATAAAGGAATCCGACTGCTTGTCCACAGGCGGAGCAAACGGTCCTGCAACCGTAATACCGGCATTGCTCCCCTGCACAAATCCTGCCACAGGTACGCCGAAGCGGGAACGCAAGGCTCCGGCCAATGCGAGCGACATCCTGTCCAGTCTTCCCTCGTCCGTATCCTTGACAATAATCTTCACGATTCTCGAAAACGGCGGATAACCGAACTGAAAACGCTCATTCAGCATATTATCCATCAGCGACTTGACATCGCCGCCATCCTCATCCGACCGGGCAAAGACTCTATAGACAGGATGGGAAGGCTGTGCAGTCTGTATCACGAAAAGGCCCTTCTCTCCACGCCTTCCGCAACGTCCTCTGAACTGTTCCAGAAGCTGCACGGAACGCTCGTCCGCCCTGAAATCCTGCTGACCCACAAGCGAATCCGCACCGATGACCGCCACCATGGACAACCCGTCGAAATCAAACCCCTTGGCAATAATCTGAGTACCGACAAGAATATCTATCTTCTTCCTGGAGAACTCCCTGATAATCTCATTTTCCCGACCGGCCGCAGAGGCAGTATCACTGTCCAGCCTGGCAATTCTCGCAGACGGGAACAATGCAGCCGCCTCTTCTTCTATTTTCTGGGTCCCCGAGCCGACCGGTTCCAGCGCCCCGCCGCACTTTCCGCACTTGGCATCAAACGGCGTCCTCCACCCGCAATAATGACACATCAGCACCCCCTCCTGACGATGGTAGCTGAGCGGCACATTGCAATGCGGACATCTCGGAATATCACCACAGCTGACACATTGGACAGCAGGCGAATACGCCCTACGTGCCCTCAGCAGCAGAATCTGGCCGCCATCAGAAAGCACCGCATTTATCCGCTCTATGAGCTTGTATGAAAAACTGCCTTTCATGCCCCGTTTCCGGCGTTCAGCAATCGTGTCAATGATTTCCACATCAGAATCTTCCGCCCCGAAATACCGTTCAGACAGCCTCACATATGCCATTTTCCCGGTTTTGCAGTTATAGAGAGACTCCAACGAAGGCGTCGCCGAGCCCAAGACCACGTCAGCGCGGTTCAGCTTGGCCAGCATCAATGCAGTGTCACGTCCATTATAACGCGGTGCAGGCGCGTCCTGTTTATAAGAGGAATCGTGTTCTTCATCCACTATCACAACTCCAAGATCATGGTGCGGCAGAAATATCGACGAGCGGGTTCCGAGCACCACATATTGCCGGCTTTTCATCGCCTCGGCCACATTCACGCGAGACGCGGAGCTCTCCTTGGAGTGGAACGTCAGGAGCATATCTCCGAAAATGCGTTTCAGACGCTCCTCCAGCTGTCGGCTCACTGCGATTTCCGGCACCATATACAGCACATTCCTGCCCTTCGAAATTGCATCCAGGGCAAGTGAAATGTAGATTTCCGTCTTGCCGGACCCAGTGACTCCATCCAGCAGCACAGGCTTTCCGGAAGAAAAGCCGTCCCGGATACTCGTCAACGCCTCTTTCTGTGCCGCGCTCAGCGAAAAGCCGGATGAAGCGGGAGCCTCAACGTCAGCCTCGACCTGAGTTCCGACGCTTTCCAATGAAGAAACAGCCTCTGTCAATGCCGCTATCCTCTCCCGCAGCTGCTGCACCGAAGCCTCCAGACGCTCTTTCGCCTTCGGCCCGGTTTCAGCCTCAGCCCTCGCAAGACGCTGCTCCAGACTCGCCTCCAGCCTCTCCATGCGTGCTTTAAGCGCTTCTTTTTTCTTGTCAATGCTTCTCTGACGTCGCTCTGCAGCCCTTGACCTGGACTCTTCCAAGTTGATTTTCAATGCAGGATAGGCCGCCTTGAAGACCTCACCGACCGAGCAGAGATAATAATCAGCGACAAACCTCCAGAGTTTCAGTTCATTGACAGAAACGGGGTCCAAATTCTTGTCCAGGGACACTATCGGAAACACTTTCTTTATATGAGCGGCCGGAGTCACATTCACAGCGCTGACCACGCCGGAATACAGACGAGCCGCAAAACGCACTGTCACCCTGTCCCCGACATTGACAGAACCGCTTCCGGCAATCTCTTCAGGGACACCATAGACGGGCTCCCACTCCAACCGGAGAGGAAGTATGACCGAGACATATATTTTATCCAAATCTGGCATTGCAGTGCGAATTTAGCAATTTATTTCACTACATTTGCGATTGGCAAACGATAAAAGCTGCCAACAGCTTCTTTTAAAAAGTATGCCGCCCAAACATATGACAGAAGACGAAAGAAACATATTTCCGGAAGAGGTTCTGAAAGCATTGGCAGTCAGCACGGAAGCGACTGCGGAGGACCTCGCCACAGATGACTGGGACAGTGAATTCAACTGCAGTTACAGTGCCGACGGCCGCAAACTTCTGGACGCGGAGAACTTCCCGGACGAAGTGACAGTCAGAGACGGGGTGCAGATCATCTGCGACAATGTCTTTTCATTTCAGGACTACATGGCTGAGGACTACCACTTGGGCAGCGACATCCCGGAAGAAGACCGCGTTTCGTTTTTGGACAAGATAACCCTTCCGCCAAGCGTAGAGCATATCGGAGCAGGCGCATTCAAGGAATGCGGATGGATTACGAGCATAAAGTTCCCGAAATCACTGCTCACCATCCGTGACAATGCCTTCTACGGCTGCTGGGAACTCCGTAGCGCCGCATTTCCAGCAAACCTGACAAGTATCGGAGAACGTGCCTTCTTCGAATGTTTTTCACTTGAAAAAGTGCGTCTGAACAAGGGACTTAAAGTCATCGGTTCCGAGGCTTTCAGTTTCTGTGAATCGCTCAAGGAAATCACCCTGCCTACAGGTCTTATTGCCATCGGAGAAGATGCCTTCTACGGCTGCAAGAAGCTGAAAAAGATATTCGTTCCTGCCGGCATGCTGGAAATGTACAGACAGATTCTGCCCACCCATCAGCGCTACCTGAAAGAGTACTAGAAATCATACATCAGCTGCACTCTCACTTCCGCCTTCGACTGGCGGAAATTTTTCATGCCCGGATCACTCCACGGCGTAGAAGACCATCCTGCCCGCAGATATGACTTGAAAGCCGATCTGCGGAAACGCCATTTCATCCTTGCCACAAGCGACAGCGCATAGCCCCTGCCGTAATATGCAGGGACATTGAACGAGCCTGGCGCATCTCTCTCGTAGCAATATATCCGGTCATCCCAGTTGTCCGCAATGAACGCAGTGCCACGCAAGAACACCGCACCGATTCTTCCATAATACGCTTCCTCCACATACAGCAGTCCCGCCATCTTCCTGCCTTTCAGCACATTGAGCCGGAACGCGGTACCGAACAAGCCGTATTTCCAGTTCAGGTCACCTCTGAAATCCGTCCTGTTTTTCAGCCCGTAATTTCTCAGGCGTTCCTGTAGCCTGAACACCATAGAGACGTTATCACCCGCCTTGCACGGCACATACAGCAGAGCCTTCCACTGCCTGTCGCCTCCGTCCGGGCGCATCCCGAAATCCATAGTCAGTCCCATTTCCCTGAAACTCACTCCAGAGGATGCCCCGACTTCACCTTTTTTGCCTGACCATGTCCTCACAGGCGCACAGAAGGCCATATCGTAGCCGTCGGGGATATATCTACCGGAAAACGCCACATTCCAATTGTCACCGACAGGAATCATCGCGCCTCCTGTCAATGCAGGTTTCACTGCACATATATCATATGCAGCCTCCCCGAACAGTTCCGCTCCCTTCAGACAGAACCGTGCATCGACAGAGACTTTGGAAAGAGACAGAAAAGCTGATTTTCCTATGGCGAACCCGTTTCCTGTGGTCTTGGCCGGCATTTTTCCGATCTTGCAGAAAGCAGTAGCTGAGACCTGGCCGTGACTGGAACGCCAGGCCACATTGCCTCCTGAAAGCACATCCCAGCCCCGGTTCTTCCCGGAAGCACCTGAAAAATCCTGTTCCGCCAGCCATCCGGACGCTGAAAAAACGGTCACGACGAACTTGCCGATATCCACTTCCGCGGCTATGCCCCTTAGCCTCGAGGAGGGTGACAATGCTCTCGACGGGGACAGTCCGGCAGGACGTTTCCAGAATGACTGGACATTCTGCACTCCGGTCATACTGAATCCGTTCCACAGCGCCAGTCCCTGTCCGAACCGCAGGGCGTAATCCCCTATCGCCATCTTCCACGGAGACTTCCTGCCATATACCATATAATATCCGGCTACGGACGTAGGCCACACCCCACGGTCAGCATATCCGCGCCTGACCGCCATGCCTGCATCATAGCGTCCGCTCGCCTCTATACGGTAACGGCTGTTCCATCCCCATACTGCATCCGCCTTCCTATCGGCCAGTGAAGTCTTTTCTGAGACATTGACTGACAATGAATTGCGCGGACGGCGCCTGAGCCCCGAGCTCCGGCCGGGAAGTGCGGATGATTCCAGCGAGATGAATGGAGCGAGAGCTTCGGCCACTCTCTCTCCGAATCCGTCTATGGAGGCGAGTTCCGAACAGGAGAGCACGTCACCGCTGCGCGCACGATAGTGAGCAAACGATGCCGCCTGGTACATTGACATGAGTCCTGATTTTTCGATGACGGAGGGCGGGACAAGATTTATCTGCAACGGAGATTCGGCAAGGTCCCACCATTTTTCGAGTTCTTCTTCAGACAATGTTTCGATGTCCGGCGCTCCTGTCAGGAACAGTATCGCCCGGATAACTCTCTCATCTGCAGCCCGATCCGCCGGTCCGGTTTCCGCACGGACTGAAGCAGGGAAACAGGACAACAGCATTGACATAAAAAAAACAACGGTCACTCCTCGTCTCATATACACTGAATTATACAGTCATACTTGACGGCCGTCGTGTCCGTAGTCCTTGCTTATGACACGCAATATAGGAATTATTTTCAGATTAACGAGCATAAAAGATAAAAATGTACTATTTTTGCACCTGATTCATAAAAACCTGATATGGAAAGAATAACCCTATTTGACAAGACCTTCAGGCCGTTCATTTCAAACGATGAAATCGAAAAAGCCATTGACAAGGTTGCAGAGAAGATCAATGCCGACTACAGCAGCTTTACCGAGCCACCGGTGCTCCTGTGCATACTTAACGGCTCGATCATGTTCACGGCCGAGCTTATGAAGCGGCTGAATTTCGACTGCGAGCTGATTTCCATGAAATTGTCTTCATACGACGGCACACAGTCCACCGGCAACGTGCGCGAAGTCATGGGCATGACAGGCAGCGTGAAGGGAAAACGAGTAATTGTGGTGGAAGATATCGTGGACACAGGCAACACGATAGTGGATTTGAACCGCATTGTCAAGGAAAAAGGCGCGACTGACTGCAAGATATGCACGATGCTGCTCAAGCCTGAGGTTTACAAGAAGGCTGTCAAGCTGGACTATGTGGCGATGGAGATTCCAAACAGGTTCATCGTGGGATTCGGACTTGACTACAACGAACTCGGAAGAAATTACAAGGACATCTATATCCTGGATGAGTAGAATATCTAACAATTGATAATACAATGAAATATTACATTCTTTTCGGGCCTCCGGGAGCAGGAAAAGGCACCCAGGCAAGCGCAATGGTGGAGAAATACAATCTTTGCCACCTTTCAACCGGCGAACTCCTCCGCAAGGAAATAGCAGAGGGCACAGAACTCGGCAAGAAAGCCAAATCACTCATCGATGCCGGCTCACTGGTTCCTGATGAAGTAGTGGAAGGCATGATAGACAATGCTTTCAAGACTGTCAAGGGCGTGAACGGTTTCCTTCTTGACGGTTTCCCGCGTACTATCGCACAGGCTGAAGTGCTGGACAAGATGCTTGCTGCCGGCAATGAGGCCGTAACATCTGTCATCTCCATCATGATTCCTGACGAGATGATCAAGGAGAGAATCCGCCACAGAGCTTCTATCGAAGGCCGTGCTGATGATGCAAAGGAAGAGACCATCAACAACAGGATCAAGACTTATCACGAAAAGACCGAGCCTCTCGTGGATTTCTACAAGAAGGCCGGAAAGTACGAGGAGATCGACGGCACAGGCAGTATCGATGCTGTCCGCGAGACCATCTTCTCCGTAATGGACAAGTTCTAAGAACCTGCAGGACAATATCTCAGATCAGATCCCTGATTTGGATGAACGAAAAAGCCGACGGAAACTCCGCCGGCTTTCTCTTATGAATGTTATAGTGTAAAACTATATTGTCAGCTTACTTCCAAGGAGTTGCGAGGTCCTCACTTGATACGTTCTCAACCCACTCAAAGGTCTTGTTCGTATGCAAGTGATGATGATCGCCTGCAAGGTTCTTGAAGAGTTTTGTGCTCTCATCATAGTTGGATCTGCTGATTCTCCAGTAACCTACGAGACCCTTGCTGTCAGGAGCAACAGACTTGATACTGTTTGCAATCTGATCTGCAGTTCTGGCCACATCCCAAACACGGATTTCATTGGTCATGACTTTACAGCCCCACCACCATCTGTCACCAGGAGCCCAGGTACCATTGCTGCCGCCGACTCCCATAAATGACATATAAGGGAACTGGCCTTCATTGACAACCTTTGTCGCAATTTCCTTTCTTCCTGCGAAAGAACCATTCACATAGATTGAAACATAAGTTCCGTCGAAGGTAACCGCATAGTGCTGCCACTTGTTGGACTCGATAGCGATTGTAGGGTTAAGGTAGTCGCCGATACCCTGGAACTGAGCCCAAGAGTGAGCCTTCACGCCATCCTGATCATTCTGAGGGTCCTCGAAACGTGCCATGAACTCACCACTGCCAGGATTGCAGAAGAACAGGTCTCTGTTACGGTTTCCTGTATTGGATACCTGCAGACGCATCTCGATAGTGAACTGAGGAATATTGAATGCTTCATCGGTTCTAAGACCTGAAGCGCCGTTGAACATAGGGAGATCATCTACGATTGCAGAAGAAATCACATACACATAAGAAGATGTACGTCCTGTAACATCAGCATTGCCGGCAACCTTTTCCATTCGGAGAGGAAGGGCATATGGTGTTCCAAGCATAGCCAGCGGAAGCGGATCAACTGAAATGATGAACGGATCAGAAGAACACTTTCCCGCAGGAATCTTCACTGTTGACTCGAATTTTACCAACTCTTCAGGAAGGATCGCATAGCCGGTACCTTCTGATTCATTGAACTGGTTCAGTACATCCTTGTCGATTACCAGACGATACTCTGCATCAGCATCTTCCTTGTCTGTCAATGATGGTGTAAGGGCAAGATTAGTAACGGTAGAACCGAGGGTTACTACACTGTTGGCAATACCCGGAGTAGAGTTGCTCTCTACGAGGTATGCGTGAACTCCGAGCTTGTCACCCATAGTTCCGGCTGCACCATATTCCGCATCGTTGCAGCTGCACGCAGCCATGGCCATAAGTGCAAGAGCACCGTATTTATAAATATTTTTCATGTTATTCAAATTTAAATTTTCAATACTATTCAGCCGGTTTCTCGATAATTTGCTTGCCAGGAGCAGGATTCTGCTGCTGAATAGCCTTGCGCATCCATTTGTAAGGAGGGTTGTTAACCTTCTCGTTACTGAAACGGTATGCACCGAATCCACCCTTTCTGAAGCCGTTTGAAGGTTTCCAGTCAGCAAAACCGACGAGAGAAGGCATAATCTTCTTGTCCCATCTGTAACCATCAATGTCATACCACCAGAAACCGCCGTTCAAGCAGTCGATAGCACTTTCAAGGTTCTCTGTAACAATAAGTTTCTTGGTAATCTCCTCCTCACTCATCACTCCGGAGAAAGCATAGATAGTGCTTCTCAGACGAGACTCCAGACCATTCGCGCTATTGGAAGTATTAGGGCTCACAAAGCTGGTTGTAGCATAAGCCTGATTTACGAAGTAGTCGAAATATTTGATAAGTTCAGCCGCATTAGGCATCGATGTATAATATCCGTCAACGATGAAAACCTTGTCTGTTCCTGACTGAGGTCCGATATACTTGCCCATTTCCTCCACGAACCATGTAAAGTACTGGGAATTACGGCAGAGAGCTCCACCATACTCACCCGGCTCATAGTCGATGTCGATACCGCTGAAGCCATAGATGTTCAGGGAGTCAGCGATAGTCTTTGTCCATTTGATGATGGAGTTATGGATAGCCTCTTCGTCACCGTCTTTCCATCCCCAGTAATCTCTACGCTCCTGAACAGTTGTAAGTTCACCTGGAGAATAGAAGCAACCTACTTCCGGTACGAAAGAGCAGATAAGCACCTTGGTACCCTTGACCTTGGTAACGAAATCAAGGTCTGCCTTCTTGGTAGGAGTAAGATGGGAATTGTTCCACAATGAAATGATATCCATAGAGTCCGGAACTGCCTGAAGCATGTTGTTAGTAGCGACACCGCCCTCGCCCCATTCACTGAACCATCCGAATGAAACAGAATGATCACTTGCCTTATAAGCTCTGAGAGCCTCATAGTAAGCATCATCCTTAAGGATTTCAGTCAACGGACTATCGAAATCTTTAGGTTCCGGTGTAGTCCAGTCATCACAACCGGTAACTGCAAATACTGCGAGTGCCGGAATGACAGCTTTCAATATATTGAATTTCATGTTTATCGAATTTTATATGTTAGTTCTTCTTAGCCCAGAAAAGATCTACAGACTCATCATCCTTGCCTCCGAGCATGCTGACAGCTGCAGGATAATTTTCCTTATTCAATGTTTTCTCGTTGAAAGAGTAACGAAGTCTGCGGAGTCCACGTGCATTATCTGTAATTACACCATTTGAGAGGTTGTCGATTACAGGAGCAAGCTCAGGATAACCTGTTCTTCTGTACTCTGTCCAAGCCTCGATACCCATAGGATAGTTGGCAATCCACTTCTGGGTGATGATCTTCTCGAGTTTCATATCAGCCGATGCCGATTCGTCCCAAGCGACAGTAACCTTTGTCTTTCTGCTGTAGTCAGGGAATCTTGCAACAGGGTCATTCTCATATGAATCAGGCACGCTGGTGTCATCCCCTATGTAGTTAGAGGCATTATAGCTATCCACGCCCCACTGTTCCATTGAAAGATTGATACCACGCTCATAGAAGTCTCCGGCATTACCTGAAATCCAGCCTTTGAGGACAGCCTCTGCAAGAAGGAACTGTGACTCAGCCGCTACGAATACAGGAAGTTTGTCGGTTGCAGAGAAAGCAGGCAAAGAATAACTCTGAACTGCTGATTTCTCGAAAGCGCCCTTTCCTGAACGCATTCCGATATATTTTCCGCCAGTAGATTTGGTGAAGTAAGCCGGACATCTCGGATCCTCATAACCATTCATGTAGTCAACGATAGACGCACCGCTTCTGAGGTCACCCCAGGATGCACTTGCGAGCTGATAAGGGTTCGGCTGAGCTGCAGGGTCCATCATGGCGTTGTCTGCATTGACATTAATAAATCCGAATGGAGATTCATAAGCAGCTACAAAAGCCGCCTGATTGCCAGAACGCATTGCTGCACGCATGATGTAAGAGTTTGCGAGTTTAGCCCACTTTGCATAGTCACCGGCAAATACAGGATCCTGGGCAGCCAAAGGCTTCTTGTCAGGATATGCAGATGCATAGCCGGCAAGTACGGATGCAGCACTGTTAAGATCCTCGATGATGCTCTTGTAAACATCCTCGTTCTTGTCATAAGCCACATACATCTGACCGTCAGTTACCTTGCTGTAAGGAATCGGACCATACATATCAGCGACACGCATCATAGCTGCTGCGCGGAGAAGGTTGGCCATTGCATAATAGTGACCTGAAGCACCTGTGAATTTTTCAATCTCGAAATAGTTGGCATAGATATCGAGGAACATTGTCTCATAAGGAATTGCATTCCAAGAATCAGATGCATTGAAAGTATCGAAGTTCTGACCACCCCAACGGTTGGACAATGTGTAGTAGCCACCGAGTGAGCCGACCATCTGGTCGATCATCTGAGAGTCATTCTGCTGCACGTACATAAGAGATTCCATCATCGTCGGAATAAGAATCGACGGATCAGAACTCTTGATTGCATACGGGTCCGTATTATATTTCTCGAAGTTCTTTGTACATCCTCCAATTACTCCGAGGATAGCGCAAGAAGCGAGAACTTTAATTATTTTGTTCATAATATTCTTCGTTTTTAGAACTGGAGTTTAACATTGAAACCGAAATTTCTTGTGCTTGGAAGCATGAAATAGTCAACTCCCTGATAGTAGTTGTTGCCTGTAGCAGCTGAAAGTTCCGGATCAAACGGAGCCTTGCAGTAAATCATGGCGAGGTTACGTCCTACAATACCCAAAGTAAGGTTCAGTTTGTCATTGAACCACTTCTTAGGGAAGGTATAGTTCAATGCGAGTTCCTGGAGACGGACGTTGGTAGCGCTGTAGAGGTAGAATGCATCATAACCTCCCTGTGCGGTACTGATTGTGGTATAGTAGTCTTTTGCTCCGAGCATACCATAGTTTACAGGAATACCGCCTGCATCACGCATTGAAGCGGAAGCCTCTGAAACTCCATAGTAGTCGAGAATACCCTGGGTAGCTGAGTAAACGAGACCGCCTACACGTGCAGTAAGCACTACGCCGAGAGAAATACCCTTGAATCCGAAGGTGTTGCTCCATCCGAAGTTGCCCTTAGGAGCGAGCTGACCGGCCTTGTAAGCTTCAACTTCCTCAACCTTGATATTACCGTTGTTGTCAACAGCCACACTACCGTTAAGGTCTCGTGCCACTCTATGTTTGATATAGATGTCAGAAAGTGAACCGCCTTCACGGAGAATAACCTGAGGAGCAACGTTAGATGCGCCTAACCAGTCCTTCTCGATCTGTGTCACGTCAACAGGAATACCTGTGATAGGGTCAGGAATACCATGTGCGAGTTCCTTGATCTTGTTCTGGTTGAATGTATATGTAAAGTTGCTGCTCCAGCTGAAGTCACCCCACTTGTTGTCATATCCGAGAGCGAGCTCAACACCCTGGTTCTGGATGTTACCGGTCTGTGCCACGAAGTTCTTGTATCCTGAAGATGCAGAAAGAGGAGCATAGATGGTCTGGTTATAGGTATTTGACCTATAGTAAGTCACATCCAAAGAGAGGCTCTCGAGGAAACGTACGTTGAGACCAAGTTCCCAAGATCTGGTATCTTCAGGTTTGAGGTCGTGTGCAGGATACGTATCGCTCTTGCTCCAGTTGTGGGTCTGGTCGTTGTACTTGTAGCTAGGATTAGAGAGGAATCTGTCAAATGGAGAAGCCACCTGAGAGTAAGATCCGCGCATCTTCATGAAAGTAAGCCATGAAGGCATCTCTACCATATTCGAGATAACAGCAGAAAGACCTGCAGACCAGTAGAAGTAAGACTTGTTGTCAGTATAGGCGAGCTGTGAAGCCCAGTCATTTCTTCCGGTGAGAGTGAGGAAGAGCATGTTCTTCCATCCTGTTTCTACTGATGCGAAGACAGCCTGTGTCTGATCGTGCCATCCTTCCTGATTACCCTTGTAGTTTACAGCGGTATTCAGGTTGTTGGTAGCAAAGTGGTTTGGCAGGATAAGGTCACCGGCAGCGCGGTTCATCTCATATCTCTGATCATTGATAGAAGCACCGGCATTGACGATCAATCTCCAGTCACCCCATGTCTTATCTACGTTTGCGATGATATCACCGTAGAAAGATCTGTCAGTCATGTTGTCCAACATGTAACCACCGTTTTCACCGGCGAATGTTGTCAATGTTGTAGCATAGTACTTAGTAGTCTGGCGATATGTTGACTCATCGAGACGAGCACGACCTGTGATGTTCAGCCATTTGAAAGGAATGTACTGCAAAGAAGCATTGTACATATAACGGCGCTTGTTCATGTCGCGGTTGTTGCGATTCTGTACCCAGTAAGGGTTCTGCATATTGTGAGAGCCCTCAGAATATGGCCAGTACTGAGTCTTGACACCTGTAACAGGGTTCCATCTTTCATAGAGACGCACCTCATTGAAATCGTCACCTCTCGGGAAGAGGTAAAGACCAGGGAGCGGGTTGAAATATGTACCCTGCGAAACGAGGTTGTGGTCTTTCTGGATAATAAAGCTTGCACCTAAGTCGAGGATGAGTTTGTCATTGGCGAACTTGGTGGTGTTGCGTGCAGTGAAGTTGTATCTGTCGTAACTGCTTTCAGGAACGATACCGGTGGTGTTGGTGGTGGTAGCGGAGATGTATGTCTGGTTCTTGGCATTGCCTGTAGAAAGGGAAACAGAGTTGATGACATCCGTACCTGTGTTGAAGAACTTGCGAGGGTCATAGCTGTATGAATCAGGAAGCTGCGCACCCCAACAGCTGTAACCGCTGCTCTTGCCGTAACGGTCCTGCATATCAGGCATCATGTATGCCCTTGAGAAAGTGGTATTGTTGCTGATGGTGACCTTGGTCTTGCCCTCTGCACCTTTCTTGGTGTTTATGATTATTACACCGTTGGCAGCCTCAGAACCGTAAAGTGCTGCTGCCGAAGGGCCTGTAAGCATGTTCACCGACTCGATATCCTCAGGGTTGATATCGGCGGCAGACTCGGAGCTGACCATTGAAGACATGGTACCGCCGGAGCCGCCGAAGCTCTTGTTGTACATAGGCACACCGTCGATCACATAAAGAACAGTGTTGTTCTTCTCGATAGACTTCATACCACGCATTACGACACGGGTAGTACTTCCAGGGCCGCTGGCACCTGAGTTGATCTGCACTCCGGCCACTTTACCGACGAGTGAATTCACGAAGTTCGCGTCCTTTACTGCTGTAAGTTTGTCAGCGTTCACTTTCTGCACATTGTAGGAAAGTGTCTTCTCTTCGCGCTTGATACCGAGTGCGGTGACAACGACCTCATCAAGGAACTCTGTGGACACCTCCAAGGTGAAGTTCAATTTCTGCTGGCCTGTCCATACGGCCTGCGCATCCTTGTATCCGAGAATGGTCACGACAATGACATCATTCATCTCAAGACCTGAAAGAGTATAATCTCCGTCCATACCGGAAATCACAGCTCCAGTCTTGTCCTTAATCATAACCGCAGCTCCCGGAACAGGTCCGTTCGAATCGGCTATAATACCTTCAACTACCCCTCCCGATGCCTCCTGGGCAAATGTCAGGGAAGGAGCAGCGACATTCAGGGCTGCGATGGCAACGAAAGCCAAGCATACCCGGATAAACGTTTGCTTCAAATGTTTGAACATAATTATGTGATGTTTATAATTCGTGGTCTGTGTAACTACTTGGCTGCAAAGTTACACTTATAAATCATATTTACAAAAAATTTTGCTAATAATTAAGCATTTTAGGTATTTCTGGTTCATATTTATTCATTTTTGGGCATTTTATCCGCCATCCTTGAAGCAGGCATCAGACAATGAAACAGCATATACACAATAGAAAAGAGCATAAAAAAAGAGCCGCTCCCGTGTGGGAACAGCTCCTGAATCTCAAAACAGAAGAAATTATTTCTGTCTGCTCTTGTATCTCT
>QWCB01001797.1_pt1 | contig 19645 bp, 16 predicted proteins | sample 1972511 | NCBI WGS metagenome assembly QWCB01 (sample SAMN09866719, study PRJNA288562) | Human gut metagenome isolate term5_stool, whole genome shotgun sequencing... | isolation source: gut | host: Homo sapiens | place: USA: California
GAGGCCGAGGCCATCGGGCTATCCGCGGACTGGGCTTGGATGACGTCATCCAGCACCGCGTGGATGTAGGGCGCGGCCTTGTCATTGGAGTACTCCGAGGCAAGCTCTACGCCTTCGACGAGCGCAGTCGCGTTGGGAACATCCGCGTTGAAGAGGATTTCCCATACCGCTACGCGCATGATCGCGCGGTCAACAGCAGGGATGCGCTCGAGGGACCATTCGCTGGAAAGGTAGCGGGCGATGGCGTCATCGATAGCGTCCAACTCTTCAGCTGCGCCGCTGACGATCTCGCGGGTGTACTCAGCGATCGGCGCCACACCATTTTCCGGATCGCGGGCAAGCTCGACGCGGTCCTCCACGATTGCTACCGGATCAACATCGCGCGACTCTGCCTCGAAGAGGATATCTGCGGCTCGGCGGCGCGCACGGTAGCGCGCCGTGTGACGCTTATAGTTAGGCTCTGGCTGGGTCATCTTAGTTGTTAACGCGAGACAGGTACTCGCCAGTACGCGTATCGATCTTGAGGGTGTTACCGGTCTCAATGAACAACGGAACCTGGATCTCAGCACCGGTCTCGAGCGTCGCCGGCTTAGTGCCGCCGCTGGAGCGGTCACCCTGCAGGCCCGGCTCAGTGTGCTCCACCTTCAGGTCAACGGAGATCGGCAGCTCACCGAACAGAGCCTCACCGTCGTGGAAGGAGACCTGGACGCGCATGTTTTCCAGAAGGAACTTGCCGGCGTCGCCGAACTTGTCAAATGGCAGCTCGTACTGCTCGTAGGTCTTATCATCCATGACCACGTAGTTCTGGCCATCGTTGTACAGGTAGGTCATGTCGCGGCGGTCGACGTTAGCGGTCTCCACCTTCACGCCAGCGTTGAAAGTCTTGTCCGTTACCTTGCCAGAGACCACGTCCTTGAGCTTGGTACGCACGAAAGCTGGGCCCTTGCCCGGCTTCACATGCTGAAACTCGACAATCTGCTGCAGCTTGTTGTCGATCTTCAGAACGAGACCGTTCTTGAAATCAGTGGTATCTGCCATGAAATGACTCTCCCAAATTACTTGTAGTCGAAACTATGAAAACAGTGTCTAAGCATACCGTACGCACGGCACCAGCGGAGCGAAGGGGTGCTGGCTACAGCACCTGAAGTTCCTTCGGGTAGGGCGTAATGATCTTCGGCGCACCGGAGGTAATGAAGAGGCTGTCCTCGATACGAACGCCGCCCTTGCCCGGAACGTAAATGCCTGGCTCGATAGTCAACGTCATACCTTCAGCCAACTCGCCCTTCCCGGTCTTCGCTGCGGAAGGGCCTTCGTGCACGTCAAGCCCGATGCCGTGGCCGGTGGAGTGGACGAAGTACTCGCCATAGCCGGCCTCGGTAATGATATCGCGGCAGGCCGCGTCGACGTCGACAAGCTTCGCGCCCGGCACCGCAGCCTCGACGCCTGCTTCCTGGGCTCGCAGGACGATGTCGTAGATTTCACGGGCAAAGTCAGTGACCTCACCGATGACAAAGGTGCGTGTGCAGTCGGAGTTAAAACCGCGCAGGTGAGCGCCGAAATCAATCGTGACCAAGTCACCCTTGCGCAGCTCACGGTCATCTGCACCATGGTGCGGCTTAGCGGAGTTTTCGCCGGAGGCCACGATGGTGTCAAAGCTCACGCGCTCCGAACCGAGCATGCGCATGCGGTATTCCAGGTCAGCAGCGACCTGTCGCTCCGTGCGGCCAGCAGCTACCTCACCAGCCTCGATGAGCTCGGTGAGCGCCTGGTTTGCCAAAGCGGCAATTTCTTCCAGTTTCTGGAGTTCAATGTTGTCCTTGACCAGGCGAATCTTCTCAATCACCCCGGTGACGGGTACCAGCGTTACGCCTTCGGGCTTTGCCTTCTCCAGACGCTCGAGCTGTGCGACAGTGACATAGTCCGCCTCGTAGCCAACCCGCAGATCATCGGATGCCTTCTCCAACAGGTGCGGGCCCACATCGCGGCCAAGGCTGGCTTCGATATCCGGGACTTCCTGTGCAATCTGGGTTGTGTAGCGACCATCAGTTGCCATGAGTGCGGAGAGATCTTTGCGGAGCAACAAACCGCCATTCGAGCCGGAAAAACCTGTCAGGTAGCGCACGTGCGTCAAGTGGGTAACAATAATGGCGTCAATACGCTGGCCGGACAGCTCGGTCATAAGCTTGCGGCGACGGTTGCTATAACGAGTATCGGCTAATGCCATGAGAGAACCACTCCATTCATTTTCAAGCGATACTCCATGATAGCTAATTTGCCAGTAGGTACCCCAGTGCCGCGACGTAGCCATACGAGCCCAGCCCTGCGATAACACCGCGCGCGAGTGGACTGAGGTAAGAGTGTTGGCGGAAAGCCTCGCGTGCATGCACGTTGGAGAGGTGAACCTCGACGAAACCGGCGCCATCGGCTACCTCCGCCAAGGCATCTCGTAGCGCCACCGACGTGTGGGTAAAGCCGCCTGGGTTGATGATCACGGGCCAGCCTTCGTCGGCGGCTCGATGCACTTGCTCGATGAGTTCACCCTCATGGTTGGACTGGAAGAAGACGATCTCTTCCTCCCCCGCCGCGGCGCGCACTTGGCTTTCGATATCCGCTAGGCTTTCGCTGCCGTAAATCTCCGGCTGGCGCTTCCCCAAACGGTTCAGGTTGGGACCGTTGAGAACGAGGATGGTCATGGTGTGCGCTCCTTAAGCTTTAGGGGGTCAGCTGAAACTCTACGAGGCCAGTTGCGTGTAAGCTGCGCGCAACTCCTCTTCTGTTGCGTCTTCTAGGCGGGTTGTTTGCCCAATACCAGTGAGCGCGACGAAGCGGATGCGACCCTCGCGGTTCTTCTTGTCGTGCCGCATGCCGTCGAGCAACTCCTCGAAGTGGCCCTGCTCATAGGTGGTGGGCAGCCCGATCCGGGTGAGGATGTCTCGGTGGGTGGCGACGAGGCTGGCGTCGATAAGCCCCCGAGCGTGGGACAGGTGCGCAATAAACATCATGCCCACCGCCACAGCACGGCCGTGGCGCCACGAGTAATTTTCGCGGCGTTCCACAGCGTGGCCGAAGGTATGGCCGTAATTGAGGGTTTCGCGCAGACCGGACTCCTTCAAGTCCTGGCCCACCACGTGCGCCTTGACGGCAATGGACCGCTCGATGAGTTCAGGAAGCAGGCCTTCCGGTTTGAGGCAAGCGGCGGGGTCCGCTAGATAGTGCTCGATGATGCGTGGATCGTGGATGAAACCAGTCTTGATGATTTCTGCGGAGCCAGCGATGATCTCGTCTTCGGGCAGCGTGCGCAGGTGATCCAGGTCTACGAAGACTGAATCCGGCTCGTGGAACGCCCCAACGAGGTTCTTTCCTGCGGCTGTGTTGATACCTGTCTTCCCGCCCACGGCAGCATCAACCATCGCCAGCAGCGTCGTCGGAGCCTGAATAACCGGGATGCCGCGCATCCACGTTGCCGCAGCAAAACCCGCCAAATCTGTGACGGCACCGCCGCCGAGGCCGATGACTGCATCGCGGCGGCTAAACTCAGCGTCACCGAACACATCCCACAGACGTGCCAATACATCAAGCTGCTTGGCAGCCTCGGCATCGGGAACCTCGACCGGGGTGGCCTCGAGGCCCTGTGCGCTGGCTTGCTCAGCGAGTTTGCGGGCAGCTTGGGACAGCGGCGGCTGGTGGATAATCGCCACCTTCGCCGCACCAATACTGGCGGCGCGCTCAATCATCGCAGCACTGAGCCCACTGCCGATCGTGACCTCGTAGGGGGATGGTCCGTTAACCGGAATGGTGTGCATGGGAGCGGCTCCTTCAGCAGCGCTAGTAGTCGTCTTCATTAGTCGTCGCGGGGGTGGAGTGACAATAAGCCGGTGTCTTAGAGAGTCTCGAGGAAGCTCAAAATATCGCCCACCACCTGCTGCGGGGAGCGCACGCCTGTGCGTACCTTTAAATCCGCAACCTTGGTGTAGAGCGGCCGTCGCTCCTCCAAGAGTTGGGAATAACGCGCGAGGGGATCCGCCGACTCGAGAATCGGGCGGCTGGTACCCCCCATCGTGCGGGTGACGCCTTCTTCGGGTGTGATGTCGAGGTAGACGACGGTCAGGCTATCGAGCAAGTCCCGCGTCGATTCTGTCAGCACGGCACCGCCACCTAGGCTCACCACCCCGGTGGTAGCCAGCGCCTCGCGCACGACCTCGGCTTCCACTTCGCGGAATTCCGGCTCACCCAGCTCGGAGAAAATCTCGCCGCACTTCTTTCCATAGCGCGCCTCAATGAGGCTATCGGTATCAACAACGTCGCAGTTCAGTGCCCGCGACAGGCGGCGACCAATCGTGGTTTTGCCGGCACCGGGAGGTCCTACAAGGACGACGTGTGGGGAGTTCATGCGTCACCCCACTCCAGTCGGCCTGCCACGTAGTCCTGGTAGGCAGCGATGTTGCGCTTGGTTTCGGCGAGGCTATCGCCGCCGAATTTCTCCAGCACCGCACGCGCGACAACGAGCGCCACCATCGCCTCTGCCACGACGCCGGCAGCCGGTACCGCGCAGACGTCGGAACGTTGGTGAATAGCGGTAGCCGCCCCACCTGTGGCCATGTCGACCGTCTTGAGCGCACGCGGGACCGTGGAAATCGGCTTCATCGCCGCGCGCACGCGCAGCGTCTGGCCGTTGGTCATGCCGCCTTCCAGACCACCAGCGCGGTTAGTCTCACGATCCACGCCATTGTCGGTGCGGACCATTTCATCGTGCGCTTCGCTCCCGCGGCGGCGGGCCTCAGCGAAGCCATCGCCGACCTCGACGCCCTTGATCGCCTGAATCCCCATCAAGGCGGCGGCGAGCTGTGCGTCGAGGCGGTCTTCACCCGAGGTGTGCGAGCCCAAGCCAATCGGCAGGCCTTCCACGATCACCTCGACAATGCCGCCCAGAGTGTCTCCCTGCTTTTTCGCGGTTTCGATCTCTGCGATCATGGACTCTTCCGCCGCCTTATCGCAGGCGCGTACCGGTGAAGCGTCGATAGCCTCAAGGTCCGCGAAGCTAGGATGCGGGCCCTCATAAGGTTCTGAGGCACCGATGGAGATGACGTGGGACAGCACCTCGACTCCCAGGGTTTCGCGGAGGAAGTTGCGCGCGACCGTGGCCGCGGCGACGCGAGCAGCGGTCTCGCGTGCAGAGGAGCGCTCCAAAATGGGACGGGCCTCCGCGTGATCAAACTTCACCATGCCGGCGAAATCGGCATGCCCCGGGCGAGGACGAGTGAGCGGGGCGCCGCGGCCGGAAGCCATCGCCTTAGCGGTCTCCGGGTCATCGAGATCGAGCGCGTCCGGGGACATGATGGTGGTCCACTTCGGCCACTCCGTGTTGCCGATCATGATGGCAATTGGGCTGCCCAGAGTCAGTCCGTGGCGAATGCCACTGAGCAAGGTGAGCTCATCGGCCTCGAACTTCATGCGGGCACCGCGGCCATAGCCGAGGCGGCGGCGAGAGAGCTGGAGAGCGATGTCGTCTTGGGAAACGGGAACCCCGGCGGGCATGTGCTCAATGAGTGCAACGAGTGCCTGGCCGTGAGATTCACCTGCGGTAGTCCAACGAAGCATGCGGACTATTATCACACGCTAGGGGTTCTTTCGGGGGCACTGGGCCGCCTATCACGCCGTGTCGGGGTTAAACAGCACGACAAGTGCTGCCGCAATGAGCATGCCGGGCCCGTGCGCGGGTTTCCGATCCTGCGTCATGAACCCCCAGAGCAGCGTGCTCAGCGACGCCCCTACCATCGCGAACGCAACCCCTAGTACTCCCGCCGCGTGGGCGGTCACCATGCCCAGTGGCAACGCCAGCTTAAGATCACCCCCGCCCACGCTTCCGGCGCGGCTCAGCAATGCAACCAGAATATAAAGCCCCGGCCATAGCAGCCCGGCTGGGTCGAACCACCACAGCGACAGCACGGCGGCAGGCAGGGTCAGATAGTTGGGCAGGCGTTTGAAACGCAGGTCATAAACGATTAAGGCGCACCCCCACGCCAGGAAAAGCACATCCCCCATGACTGCGCAGCCTACCGTGCGGGGTGCTGCCGCGCATGCTGTTGATTAAGGCAGCTTGAGCGCAGCGTTGAGAGCAGCCAGCATCTCTGCCCGCGGGGCGGTGTGCCCGGTAAATTGTTCAAACTGCGAATAAGCCTGGTTGGCCAGCATGATGTGCCCGCCGACGGTCGGATAGCCATCAGCAGCCGCATACACAGTTAAAGGCGTAGGCCATGGATCGTAGATAACGTCGAACACCGGAGCCTTGGCCAACTGGGTCAGATGCTCTTCCACTGCGGCGGAGGGAACAGTGGAGACGATGAGGTCCACCGAACGCGCTAACCCCGCGAGATCATCCTCAAACGTAGCTGCGTGGAGGGAGAGGCCGAGGGCGTCGCCCAGCGGGCGTAGCTCGTCGAGGCGGTCGGAGCGATTGAGCACGGTGACATCGGTGACACCACGCTGGGCTAGTCCCCACAGGACCGGCCGTGCAGTACCGCCTGCACCGATGAGCAAAGCCGTCGCGGGCTGAGAGGACCCCAGCAGCTCGTCGAGCGCGCCCAGCACGCCTTCCGTATCCGTGTTGTCCGCGCGCCACCCCTCCGCGGTGCGCACCAAGGTATTCGCAGAGCCGATGAGCTTGGCGCGCTCGCTCACGATGTCTGCGCAAGCCAAGGCGTCGAACTTCAGTGGCATGGTCACCGAGAAACCTCGGTACTCTTCCCCTACCTCGGCGAGGAAGGCAGCCAAGTCGGTCACCTCGAACCTGGTGTAATCCCAGTCCTTCAGATTCAGCGCATCATAGCCGGCCTTATGGAGGACCGGGGATAACGAATGCTCGATGGGGCTGCCTAAAACTGCGGCGCGCGGCATCCTATTACTGCTCCTCTGCTGGTGGCTCGCCGGCGCCTTCGCGCTGGCTGTCCAGGATGCCAGAGCGCACCGCATCATCGACGTTGGCGAGGTGCTCATCATAGTTGTCGGTAAAGACCGTCGTGCCCTTGTCATCAACCGTGACGAAGAAGAGCCAATTGCCCTCTGCCGGGTTCTCCATAGCCTGGATGGCCTCCTCCGACGGCGAGGCGATCGGGGAATCCGGAAGACCATCCTTCGCATAGGTATTCCACGGGGTTTCGCGGTTACGGTCCTCATCGGTGGTGGCCAGCTCGACGTCCTCGAGACCGTAGTTCACAGTGGAGTCCAATTCCAAGCGCATCGGCTCGTCGAGGCGGTTGAGGATGACACGGGCAACCTTGTCGAACTCACCGGCCGGCGACTCACGCTCCACCAGGGATGCTGCGGTCAGAAGCTCATAGGGTTTCAGGCCAATGGCCTGGGCGCGGTCGACAATGTTGGTGTCGTTGTACTTCTTCGTCGAACGAGTGATGAGATCGGTCAGGATCTCCTGGGCATCCATGTTCGGGTCAAGCACGTACTGTCCCGGGGCGATAAGCCCCTCAATACGCTTGGGATCCTCGCCGCGGGCACGGACCTCCTCCACAGCCCAGTCCGGAGCACCCAGTTCGGCTGGGTCTACCGTGGCCGCGATCTTCTCCAGTTCCTCGGCGGATACGCAACCGCCCTCCTTACAGGAGACCTGTGAGATCAGAGAGTAAATACCAAACCGGACATCGCCCCCCAGTACGTTGACGTCCAGCAACGTCGCTCCGCCGTGCACGTCGAGCAGGTCCACCATGTTGGCGTCATCAAGCAGTGCCTCCACGGCGGATTTGGCGCTCATCTCCTCTTGGAGACGGTAAAACCCGGGCTTGATTTGGCTCGCGCGCGGATTGGAATTGGCCGCCGAAGAGAAAGCCTCAGGCGTCTTCACCACATTCTTTTCTGCTAACTCGGGTGCCAGTTCTCCCATGGATGAGCCTTCCGGGACCTGAACGAGCTGTGTTACACCATTGCCTTGTCCCTCATAGTCCAAGGTATTGCCCCCTCCCAACAGGCGGAAACCGATGTAGCCGAGGCCGCCGATGATGAGGACAAGGCTGGCAATAAGCACGGCCATGCCGCGCTGGCGGCGCTTGACGTACTGGGGTTCCATCGAGCGTCCGATGCGTGAAGGTTTACGGCTCACGTACTTCGTCTCCTAGGTTTGAAGGGCTGTGGCCGTTCAACGCGAAATGGCGCGCATCCAGCCAGGATTGCAAAATTTCCACCGCGGCAGCTTGGTCGATAACCGAACGGCCGCGTTTCTCTGACACGCCAGAGGCTCGCAGTGCAGATGATGCCACCACTGTGGTGAGGCGCTCATCCACCATGCGCACAGGCGGAGGTGTGTTTATCGTGTCATCTTTTGCCAAGCGGCGGCGGATACGAAACGCGATTTCTTTGGCATGTTTAACACTTGATGAGCCGTTGCCCTTGAGATCACGCGGCAAACCGACTGCCACCTCGACGACGTCATACTCGTGAATAAGCTCAAGCAGTCGGTCGATGTCACCCTTGTCGCGGTCCTTAAACCCGGTTTCGCGGCGGACGGTCTCGACCGGCATAGCCAGGCGGGCATCCCGATCGGACACCGCCACGCCGATTCGGACGGTTCCGACGTCAAGACCCAACCGGCGCCCAGGTCCGGGATCGTCTGCTCCTGGCTTATCGGGCTCTACGGCCATGGTGTTCCTCCTGGTCCTGAGAGTCAGCTACTTCTGCACACCTACTCGTGCGCATCCATTAGTGGGTTTCGAGCTCATCACGGACGGCGTCGAAGGCAGCTTGCAGGCCTTCGGCGTTTGCGCCGGAGCCTTGAGCCATATCCGGCTTGCCGCCGCCCTTGCCATCAACGTAGCCGGACACCAGCTTAACCAAGTCACCAGCCTTGACACCGCGCTCAATTGCTGCCCTGGTGGCACCCACGATGAATGGCAGCTTGCCGCCCTCATTCTCCGATGCCAAGACGACCACACCAGCGACATCACCGAGGCGGTTCTTAATGTCGGAAGCCAGCGTGCGCAGGTCACCGCCGTTCACACCCTTAGGGAGCTTGACGGCCACGATGGTGAAATCGTTGACGGTCTTCGCCGTAGAGATCATGTCCGCAGTCTGGGACATGAGCTGGGCCTTGTGCAGCTCTGCAATCTGCTTCTCTGCGGCCTTGAGCTTCTCCGTCAGCTGCGCGATGCGCTCCGGCAGGTCCTCGGTCTGGACCTTCAGCTCGCGAGACACACCTTCCACCAGGGCTGCTTCCTTGGAGTAGTAACGGAAGGCATCCAAGCCCGAATAGGCCTCGATGCGGCGCGCACCGGAACCCACGGAGGATTCACCAAGGACAGACACTGGACCGATCTCTGCGGTGTTCTTCACGTGCGTACCGCCGCACAGCTCGATGGAGAAGGGCCCTCCCATCTCCACGACGCGGACCTCGGAACCATAGTTCTCACCGAACAGGGCCATCGCGCCCATCTCCTTGGCCTTGTCCAAGGAAGTCTCGATGGTATTGACCGGGAAGTGCTGGTCTACCGCCTGGTTAGTCACCAAAGCGATCTCATCGAGCTGCTCCTGGGTGAGCTGGTCGGTGTAGTTAAAGTCAAAGCGCAAGTAACCCGGTCGGTTCAAGGAGCCAGCCTGGACAGCGGTCGGCCCCAGCACCTGGCGCAGCGCGGCGTGGATGAGGTGCGTGGCGGAGTGCGCCTGCACGGCACCGTGGCGCCACTGCTGGTCTACCTCGGCTGTTACGCCAGTGCCCAGTTCAAGGCCACCAGCGGTCACCGTAGCTTTGTGGACCCACAGTCTCTTGCCGATCTTCTGCACGTCATTGACCTCAAGGAGGGTTTCACCGGCAATGATCCGGCCTCGGTCGGCGGTCTGGCCACCGGCTTCGGCGTAGAGCGGCGACTGGTCCAGAATTACCTCGACGGTGTCGCCTGCTTGGACTTCAGAGACCTTCTCGCCATCGCGGACGAGGCCGAGTACCTTGGCTTCGGACTCCAAGGTCTCGTAGCCCGTGAACAGAGTCGGATGGTTATCCACCCACTCGCGGTAGAGCGACAAGTCGGCGTGACCATGCTTCTTAGCCTGGTTATCAGCTTTGGCACGGCGGCGCTGCTCGCCCATGGCGGCATCAAAGCCCTCCATGTCCACGCTAAGGCCAGCTTCTTGGGCCATCTCCAATGTCAAGTCGATGGGGAATCCATAGGTATCGTGCAGTTCAAACGCCTTCTCACCGGACAGCACCTTCGGGGTGGCCGCGCGGGAGGTGCTCTTTAGCTCGTCGACAGCTTCGTCGAAAAGCTTGGTGCCCGACTCCAGGGTCTTGAGGAAGGCCTTCTCCTCCGCCACGGCGACGCGCAGGATGCGCTCACGGTTCTCCGCAATCTCCGGGTAGGACGGAGTCATGGTGTCCATGATGGTGTTCATGAAGCGTTCCATGGTCTCACCCTTCGCACCCAGCAGCTTGGCGGAGCGGATGATACGGCGCAGCAGTCGGCGCAGGATATAGCCACGGCCCTCGTTACCGGGGGTAACGCCATCCAGGATGAGCATCATGCCGGTGCGCGAGTGGTCCGCCACCACGCGGAAGCGGATCAAGTCTTCCTTCGGCGCATCGGGCGTGTATTTCGCCCCGGTGAGTTCCTCGGCAACGTCAATGACCGGGCGCAGCAGATCCGTCTCGTAGACGTTGTCCACGCCCTGCAGGATGCAGGCAACGCGCTCGATGCCCATGCCGGTATCGATGTTCTTCTTAGGCAACGGGCCGAGAATCTCAAAGTTGCCCTTGCCGATGCCTTCGCCGCGCTCGTTCTGCATGAAGACCAGGTTCCAGATCTCCATGTAGCGGTTATCGTCCGCGACGGGGCCACCGTCCTGACCATATTCCGGACCACGGTCATAGTAAATCTCAGAGCACGGACCGCACGGGCCAGGAATACCCATGGACCAGTAATTATCCTCCATGCCGAGGCGCTGAATGCGCTCGCGGGGAACACCGATCTTGTTGTGCCAGATATCGGCTGCCTCATCGTCATCGAGGTAGACCGTGACCCACAAACGCTCGGGATCTAGCCCCAAGCCGCCATCCTCTACCGAGTTCGTCAACAGGTTCCAGGCGTGGGTGATAGCACCCTCCTTGAAGTACTGGCCAAAGGAGAAATTGCCTGCCATCTGGAAGAAGGTGTTGTGGCGGGTGGTAATGCCTACTTCCTCGATATCCAAGGTGCGCACGCACTTCTGGATGGAGGTCGCCGTACCATTCGCAAAAGGCGGGTTCTGCTGGCCCAGGAAGTAGGGCTTGAAGGGAACCATGCCGGCGTTGACGAAGAGCAGGTTCGGGTCATCCAGGATCAGCGACGCGCTGGGGACGGCCTCGTGGCCGGCCTTGACGAAGTGCTGGGTAAAGCGTTCCCGGATCTCATGAGTCTTCACGAGCAAAAGTCCTTCACTGTTGAGAGGTTTCTAGTCAGCGCTCAACTTTACCCGTCCGGTGCTGTGCTTAGCGACGCCGCCCCCGGATGATGTCCCGCAACCTTCCCAGGTACTCGCGCACGCGCTTTTCCGCTCCGTGGTCGGTGGGCTGATAATACTCGGCATCGGCCAGCGTCTCCGGCAGATACTGCTGGGCTAGAACACCGCGTGGATCATCATGCGGGTACTGGTAGCCGACGGCGTTACCTAGGCGCTTAGCACCCTCGTAGTGCCCGTCGCGCAAGTGCGGCGGGACGTAACCGCTCTTACCGGCCCGGACATCGGCCTGAGCAGAATTGATGGCATTAATAACGGAATTCGACTTCGGCGCAGTAGCCAGGTGGATCGTGGCCTGCGCCAGCGGGATGCGCGCCTCGGGCAGGCCGATCAGCGCAGCGGCCTCCGCCGCGGCCACGGCGGTGGGCAAAGCGGTGGGATCCGCCATCCCAACATCCTCGGAGGCGTGCACGATGAGTCGGCGCGCGATGAAGCGCGGGTCTTCGCCGGCCTCAATCATGCGGGCAAGGTAGTGCAATGCGGCGTCCACGTCGGAGCCGCGGATGGACTTGATGAACGCGGAAACGACGTCATAGTGCTGATCGCCGTCACGGTCATAGCGCACCACGGCGCGGTTGACGTTGTCTTTAAGGATGTCAACGGTCAGCTCGCCGCCATCCGGTACCGCCTCGGCCGCAGCCTCGAGGTAGGTCAGCGTTCGCCGCGCATCTCCCCCGGCGAGCAGCACCAGTTGGTCCAGAGCGTCTTCCGTTGCGGTGATCCGCCCGGCTAAGCCGCGCTCGCTCGTCAGCGCTCGCTCGGCGAGAGTGCGCAGGGAGGCGTCGTCAAGCGGCTCCAAGTGCAGCAGCAGCGAACGCGAGAGCAGAGGCGCCACCACGGAGAAGGAGGGGTTCTCGGTGGTAGCTGCCACGAGTAGCACCGTCCGGTTTTCCACCGCAGCCAGCAATGCGTCCTGCTGGGTTTTGGAAAAGCGGTGCACCTCATCGATAAAGAGCACTGTGCGGCGGCCCTCAATCAGCTCGCGGCGAGCATGCGTGATGACTTCCCGTACCTGCTTGACGCCGGAGTCGAGGGCGGACAGGCCGATGAAGTTATCCCCCAGAGAGGACGCGATCAGCGAAGCCAGGGTCGTCTTTCCGGTGCCTGGCGGGCCGTACAGGATGACGGAGGCCTCGCCGGAGCCCTCGACGAGGCGCCGCAGCGGAGTCCCGGGTTCCAGAAGGTGCTTTTGGCCCACTACTTCGTCGAGGCTTTGCGGCCGCATGCGCGCGGCCAGCGGTGACCCCGAATGAGTCGCAAAAATATCGGGGCCACCCGGCAGGCTTGGCGCTGATTGGTCGTCGCCGAAGAGTGACTCCTGCCCCATCAGGACTCCCGGAGACGGGAGGCCACAGCGCGACCGAAAGCGGCAACAGTCGAGCACCCATCGTGCTTACACTGCGCGGCAAAACGTGAGAGCGCTTCGAAAGTTTCATAAAGGTCGCGCCGAATCAAGAGCTCATCCTCGCTGAACGGGCCGTGATCGGAGCGGCGCAGCAGCGAGCGACGCGGGTCACGATAAATCTCGGCGTTACCCTCCGCCAGTGCTACTACCCCTTCAATCCCACCGGCATACATGGTGGTCACGCTCGACAAAGCCCAACCAATGAGACAAGCGACTATCAGCTCATGCAGTGTTTTCTCATCCGCCAGCTGCGGCCACACGTCGACGACCCGGCGCTGCCAGGCTTGGATGAAGACGTCCGCCTCAGAATCCGTAATCGGGCGGCTGAAGAGGAACTGTGGGAAGCCGGCGACAACGCAGGCTACATCAAAGCCCACGTTGCGAAAACCGGCCCACTCATAATCCAGGAAGGTCAGTGTTGTCCCCACGATGATGTTGTCTGGGGACAGATCGAAGGGCGTAAAAGCGCGGTTGCGGCCAGAACTAAAGCTCTGCATGGCGGTGCGGGCTAGTTCGCGGACGTGCTCTGGTGGCTCCAGTCCTGCTTCGCTGAGGATGTCCGCACCGATCAGGATGGAGCTTTTCAGAGACTCATCCCGCAGGGCTTGGTGCTCGGCGTATTCGGGATGCCGGCGCAACTGCCGGTTCAGCAGAGCCTCGTAATCCTCTTCGCGCCCAGCCGTGCCCGCGTGCATTTTGCCCAGCGCGCCGCCCAGGGACCTGAGCAGCTCTCCGCGTTCTTCGTCATTGCTGCGGGCAAGAGTGTCCGCCAGGGTGTCGCCATCGCCGGCGTCAGACAGCACCAAGATGCGCTTCTCGACGTCGTGTGCGAGCAGTACTGGGCCTGGGCGAACCTCTTCGGACAACGCTGTGGTGAACTGATAGGCCACCACCTCACGCAGAAGGGCGGCGTCATCAATGGTGTGCCCGGTGACTGGGTTGTACTTGATGACCACCGAACGATGCGGGAAAAAGGCACTCGGTGACGTGCGGGCACGAAGCACCACGGCGTTGCCCGAACCAGTGAGTTGCTCGACGTCACTAAGCTCAGGCTCCCCGCCAAAGCGGCGCGAGAGCATCTGTGAGGCTTCCGCCACCACGGCATCCGCCACAGATTTTTTCTTGGACTCGTGTCCCATCGGATTCACTTGCTTGCCTGCTTCCACATATCGAAGGCCCAACTACATCACCGAGTTGAGCGACCTAGGACTCCTTCCCTGCCTTGTCGCCCTGAGCGGCCTTGGCTGCCTTCTCCGGCTTGAAATCCACGCCGGTCTCCTTGCGCTGCTCGGCAGGAATGGTGCCCGGAGCATCGGTCAATGGATCCACGCCGCCACCGGACTTCGGGAAGGCGATGACGTCACGAATGGAGTCGAAACCGCCCAGCAGGGAGACAATGCGGTCCCAACCGAACGCGATACCACCGTGCGGCGGGGCACCAAACTGGAAAGCGTCGAGCAGGAAGCCGAACTTTTCCTGTGCTTCTTCCTCACCGATGCCCATAACGTCGAAGACACGCTTCTGCACGTCCTGGTCGTGGATACGGATAGATCCGCCGCCGATCTCGTTGCCGTTGCAGACGATGTCGTAGGCGTAGGCCAGCGCCTCACCCGGGTTCTCGTCGAAGTTGTCCAGATACTCCGGCTTCGGCGAAGTGAAGGCGTGGTGTACCGCAGTCCACTTGGAGTGGCCCAGAGCCACGTCGCCGGAGGCGGTGGCATCAGCGGCAGGCTCGAACAGTGGTGCGTCCACAACCCAGGTGAAGGCCCAGTCGCCGTCCTTGATGAGATCCAGCTTCTTTGCAATCTCGCCGCGTGCTGCACCCAGAAGAGCGCGAGAAGACTTGGTGTCACCAGCCGCGAAGAAGATGGCGTCACCCGGCTTGGCGCCGACGTGCTCAGCAATGCCCTCGCGCTCGGCATCAGTAATGTTCTTGGCCACTGGGCCGCCCAAGGTGCCGTCCTCAGCGATGGTGATGTAAGCCAGGCCCTTCGCACCGCGCTGCTTTGCCCATTCCTGCCACGCATCGAACTGACGGCGCGGCTGGGAAGCTCCGCCTTCCATGACGACGGCGCCAACGTACTCGTTCTGGAACACGCGGAAAGTGGTGTCCTTGAAGAACTCGGTGCATTCCACGATCTTGATGTCGAAGCGCAGGTCCGGCTTATCGGAACCGTAGTACTTCATAGCGTCTGCGTAGGTCATGCGCGGAATCGGTGTCTTGATCTCGTAGCCGATGAGCTTCCACAGGGCGGAGATGATTTCTTCCGCGAGAGCGATCACATCGTCCTGATCAACGAAGGACATCTCGACGTCGAGCTGCGTAAACTCCGGCTGACGGTCCGCGCGGAAGTCCTCATCGCGGTAGCAGCGAGCGATTTGGTAGTAACGCTCCATGCCGGCCACCATGAGCAGCTGCTTAAACAGCTGCGGCGACTGCGGGAGTGCGTACCAGCTGCCCGGCTTGAGGCGGGCGGGCACGAGGAAGTCACGAGCGCCCTCCGGGGTGGAACGGGTCAGGGTCGGGGTTTCGATTTCAGTGAAATCATGGCTATCCAGGACCTGGCGAGCGGCGCGGTTAGCTGCCGAGCGCAGGCGCAGAGCCTCGTGCTGGCGCTCCCGACGCAGATCGAGGTAGCGGTACTTCAGACGAGTCTCTTCGCCGACCTCACCGGAGGAAGAAGGATCATCGATCTGGAATGGCAGCGCTGCAGACTTGTTGAGCACTTCCAGATCCGTAACGTTGACCTCAATCTCACCGGAGGCCAGGTTCGCGTTAGCGGAACCCTCTGGACGGGGCTCCACCACGCCGGTGACCTTAACGCAGTATTCGGAGCGCAGATCGTGGGCGCGCTCAGCCACCTCGGATTCACGGAAAACCACCTGGGCAACGCCGGAGCGATCACGCAGGTCAATGAAGATAACACCGCCGTGGTCGCGACGGCGCGCCACCCAACCCGTCAGGGTGACGGTCTCCCCCGCCATCTCTTTGCGCAGTTCGCCTGCCAAATGTGTACGCAGCACTCTCGTTCAATCCCTTCTCATCGTTGACGCTCGCACCCACACACGCCACGCGTAGACAGCACGCGCCGAGGGATGCAAGAACTTGAACGGCCCAAGTCTACCGCCCGCACCAGACTTGCTCAGCGCTGGGGTAAACACCGAGCGCCGCCGAACGTCGAGCACTGGTACCCCCGCTTGACGCAGCTCCCCTCATCACACGCACATCACCGCCCGCATATGGCAAAATCTGGACCATGACTTTCAAATCTGGCGCCAACTTTGATGGCAAGCGAGCAAGCTCCGGCGGCGGGGGCCGCGGCGGCATGATCGCTACCGGCGGCGGCATTGGCTCCCTCCTCCTCATTGGCCTCTATCTCTTGCTTGGCGGCGATCTTGGTGACATCACCGAAAGCAGCCCTCAGCCCGACCAAACCCAGGTCGGCCCAGAGGAAAGCGGAGAGGATGCCTTCGCACACTGCCAAACTGCCGAGGACGGCAATAAGTACGACGACTGCCGCGTCATGTTCGCCGCCCAGTCCGTCGACAAGGTCTGGGCCCAGCAGCTGCCGGATCAGGCAGGCATCGAGTACGTCGAACCCGGCCGCGTCATCTTTAACAACACCACTATGTCCGGCTGTGGCCAAGCCTCCGGCGCCACCGGGCCGTTCTACTGCCCGGCCGATGAGTCCGCCTATTTCGACACCGCGTTCTTCGATCAGCTCCGCAACTTCGGTGGGGATAATGCACCTCTGGCACAGATGTATATCGTCGCCCACGAATTTGGCCACCACATTCAGAAGCTAGAGGGCACACTCAGCTTGTCCAATTACAACGAACCCGGCGAGGACTCCAACGCAGTGAAGATTGAGCTGCAAGCGGATTGCTATGCCGGACTGTGGGCACACTACGCCGACAAGGGTGAGGATGCTTTGCTCGAAACGATCACCGAACAGCAGGTCACCGACGCAGTCAACACTGCCCGCGCCGTGGGCGACGACAACATCCAGCGCCGCTCTGGCGGCGAGGTACGACCCGATACTTGGACGCACGGCTCCTCTGAAGACCGGGCACAATCCTTCCTCGCTGGATATAACAGCGGAAAAATGGAGCAGTGCGACACCTTGGGTCGAGGCGTATATAAGTCTTAATACCGAGCGTCAAAAATGTTGGTGTGACCACCGAAAGGCCACACCACCCCCAAATGTGCCACAAAATGTGCAGATTAAATTCAAATACATGAGGCGTTTACCTGCCGGCAATCTTGATGCTTTACCCTGATCAAGTTCCCGCCGGTTCGTGGTGGGATCCGCTCTGTCTTTAAAAACATAAAAGAACTGTGCGTGATGTCATCACCTGCACCGCAGCAGGTACGTTAATCCCCATCATTATTGACGCTTTTACCTTGCCCGCGGCAGCCCGCGCTTCCTCATCACGCAGCGTTCTCTTCATGAAAGGAACGACGTTTTGAGCACCGCCACGCCGACGATGCCTGATCTCGAAACGATGAATGGTAAGAACAAGGACTGGATTTGGCACTTGTTCTTCGGCGCCATCACCGCTGTTACTCTTGTCCTCTTCATCATTTGGGGCAACGGAGAGGTTGCTGAGGGCGCTAACAAGATCGTCCTTGTTACCGCGATCATCTTCGCCGTATTCATGGCCTTCAACATTGGTGGCAATGACGTCGCCAACTCTTTCGGTACCTCCGTGGGTGCGGGAACCCTCTCTATGAAGCAGGCCCTCGCTGTTGCGGCGGTTTTTGAGGTATCCGGCGCGATCCTCGCCGGCGGCGAGGTTACCGACACCGTCCGCTCCGGCATTGTGGACCTCGACGCCATTGACGGGCTCGACCCCATGGAGTTCGTCTACATCATGATGGCGTCGCTGCTCGGCGCTGCCATCTGGCTGCTCGTCGCTACCCGCATGGGCTGGCCGGTTTCTACGACCCACTCCATCGTCGGCGGTATCGTCGGCGCCGCGCTGACCGTCGGCTTCGTCACCGGCAAGGGCGGAATGGACATGGTGCAGTGGGGCGGCATTGGCACCATTGCTTTCTCCTGGGTACTTTCACCAGTTCTTGGCGGTGTTGCCGCTTACCTGCTGTTTAGGTGGATTAAGGCTTCCATCCTCGTCTACAACGACGCCGCAGACGAGCGTCTGCGCGACATCAAGGTTCGCCGCGCTGAGCTGCGCAAGGAGCACAAGACCCGCTTCGAGCGCATGAACGAGCTGCAGCAGATTTCCTACACCAACGCCATGGCCCGTGATGCCGCCCTCACCGCGGAAGATGATTACGATCCAGAGGCGCTCGAGTCCGACTACTACCGAGATTTGCACAACCTCAACAAGGATCTCGAGGACGTCAACGCGCACCGCGCACTAGAGAACTGGGTCCCGCTGCTGGCAGCATTGGGCGCTGTTATCATCTCCGCGATGATGCTCTTCAAGGGCCTCAAGAACACCGGCGTTGACTTCTCCACACTTGAGAACCTCCTTGTCATGGGCATGGTAGGTGCCGTGGTCTGGATGGCCGTCTTCATCTTCGCCCGCTCTCTGAAGAAGAAGTCCCTGTCCCGCTCCACCTTCCTCCTCTTCTCTTGGATGCAGGTCTTCACCGCCTCCGCCTTCGCGTTCTCGCACGGCTCGAACGACATCGCCAACGCCATCGGCCCCTTCGCCGCCGTCTTCGATGTCCTGCAGACCAACCGGATTTCTGACGAAGTCACCGTCCCGCTGCCGGTCATGGTGGCTATGGGCATTGCCCTCGTTTCTGGCCTGTGGTTCATCGGCCGCTTCGTTATCCAGACCGTCGGTTCCGGCCTGACCCAGATGCACCCCTCCTCCGGTTTCGCCGCTGAGCTGGCTGCCGCTGCCGTTGTCATGGCAGCCTCCCTCCTAGGCCTCCCGGTTTCCTCGACGCACATCCTCATCGGTGCTGTCCTTGGCGTCGGCATCGTCAACCGCGCTGCTAACTGGAAGCTGATGAAGCCCATCGCCCTCGCATGGGTCATCACTCTCCCAGCCGCCGCTGCCATCGCAGCCGTGACGGTCTCCATCCTGCGCGTCGTGTTCTAGTCTCAACACAACACGCGCACAGGGCATCGTACCCAATCGCCGCGAGTCTCCTGCCGCCTCGGGATACTCGCGGCTTCTTTGTTTTCTCTGTCCACCAGCGACCACTGGGTTTTGAGAGCACCCGTACACTGGGGCGGCATGAGCGATAACTCCCTGGCCAGATTCTTTTCCGCATTCAACGACATTGAGCAGTTTCTCCGCCAGGCCGTCGGAGCCAAGAACTCCGACTCCTTCTGGTGGATTGTCGACCGCGCACACGACAAACACCTGCTCAGCAAGCGCCAGGCAGAGCAACTCAAGGACTTTGGTAATCTGCGCAACGCCATCGCCCACGGCCGCTATTTCGACGGCGAGCCCATCGCTACCCCGCACCCACAGGTGCTGGCGCAGCTAGAGAACCTCCAGCGGCTTCTTACAGATCCGCCCACGGCACAGTCCTTACTCGCCAACCGTGAGGTCACCACACTTGGCCCCGATACCCCGATCATGGAGGCTCTCCGGCTCATTAATAGGACCGGCTATTCGCAGATCCCGATTTATGATTCCGGCGCTTACCAAGCCCTCCTCACGACCAATGTCATCGCCCGCTGGGTCGCAGCAGATTTGGGAGACGATGGTGTGGTCAACGCGGCGTCGATTAGCGCCGTTCTAGAGTTTGCAGAGAAGAAGGACAGG
>QWCB01003574.1_pt1 | contig 19628 bp, 17 predicted proteins | sample 1972511 | NCBI WGS metagenome assembly QWCB01 (sample SAMN09866719, study PRJNA288562) | Human gut metagenome isolate term5_stool, whole genome shotgun sequencing... | isolation source: gut | host: Homo sapiens | place: USA: California
TTTTTCGGTGAATATGCAGTCTGTGAAAGACAGATTGGAGAGCGAGGACACTGCGGTGCGGTTTGTGTGCAGCGGAGATATGATATGTCAGCACTGCCCAAACAGGACGGAGGACGGTTGTTTGCTTGACGGCTGTAGCGGAACGGTGGCACAGAAAGACAGCGAGGTTTGCAGACTTTCTGAGATAGAATGTCACTCAGTGGAGAATTATCGCAGTGCGCTGACAAGGCTGAGAAGCAAAATGGATAAAAAGGCATTTGATATACTATGTTCGGAATGTCGCTGGGCAAAGCTTGGTTTGTGCAGCTTTGAAAAGTGGCGTGAGGGCGTTGATGGATTGCTTTCTTCGTGACAGGTCACGTCTGTCATTTTTTACACAAAAGTACAGCTCCCGAGTTTCTTCTCGGGAGCTGTACATTTTTTTGCTTATTCTTCACTTGCCTGATATGCGGATAGGAATTTCTCGTAGATATCGGGATAATGTTTTTTTAGTCTTACAGGCTTAAGGTCGGGGCTGGTGAAGCAGTGGGAGGTGTGGGCAAGGCAGGCTGTTTTCTGAGTGGTAAGGTCAAAGACTTCATAGTCAAGCTCGTAGGCACAGCCGTTGAACTTTGACAGCTTACAGCGCACTTCAAACTCGTCACCGAAACGGACGGGATATTTATAGTGTGTTTCAACAGAGAGGACAGGGGAAACTATGCCACGTTTTTCTATCTCGTGGAAAGGGCAGCCAAGCTGTTCCATAAGGTCAACACGGGCTTCCTCAAGCCAGCGGACGTAGTTGGAATGGTGGATTATATCCATGCGGTCTGTTTCATAATAAAAGGCTTTTCTTTTGTAGGGGGTAAGTGTCATTTTATGTCCTTCTTTCTGTGTGTTGTATGGGTGTGATAAAAATAGCGGGCGACCAATGGCCGCCCATGCTTGCTTATGAATTATTCAAGCCATATGAAGTTGTTATCGGTGTTCACAAAGTCCATATTATAAAGGAAAATGACCTTTGTTATGCCGTTGTCTTTTACATACTCGCTGACGGTCTTATCCATGATGTGGTAATAACGCATATCTATCATTGTGATGTGCTTATACTTGTCGGCAAAGAACGGCATGACGGTGTTTGCATAGCTGTCTTTTATAATAAGGACGTGTTCGTCGTTTTCGCCGTTTGTCTCTATTTCCGTGAGGGCAAAGTTTCCGCCCATGAATGTGGAGTATTTATCCTTTTTGGTCTTGAATGAATCGTCAAAAAGGGTGTCTGTTTGTTTGTTTTCTTGAACATAATTTACCTTTACGCTGTTGTCAGGGTTTGAGTAGAAGTGCATTTCGTCAGCAGCGGAGAAGTCTGTTGGGGCTTTTGAATAAAGTGTGCCATGAAAGTCCTTTACAGTTTCTATATTGTAGGATACCTGTGGGATATCTTCATTCATGGCTGTCATAAGTGCGTCAAATCCCACTTTTGCGCCCTCGGCTGTCCAGTGATGGTCGGTCTTATAGAAAACCTGCGTGGACTTTGCGGCGTCTTTGAGCTGGTCATATGGGAAGCAGAGGTTTATCCTGTCGCTGAGGATAGAGCTTATATACTTTTCGCTTTCAAGCTGATCGTCGGTCTGTGTGACCGCAGGGAGCTTGTCTGACATAACGGAAACTGCATTCGGCACAAGAAGAAAGCTTACGTCGACGGATTTATCGAGGCTGTCAGCAAAATCGTTAAGACAGCTTATATTTTTCTCGATAAGAGGTCTGTTTTCCTGATAGTCTTGGAGATAATAGCCGTCCTTGCCGAAATATACACCGTTCTGATAGTTTTTCAGAAGCGTGCGGTCGGTGACTGTTTTAAGACTCACAAGCTGGTCTTTCATGAATATCTGATCGGACATATAGCTTTCGATATCCGATGTGAACTCGCCTTTTTCGAGTTTTTTCCATGAAAATTCAGGGGCTTGCTGGAGATAGCGGTTCTCGTTTTCGGAGAATTCACGATCCTCTGAGATGAAGCTTGCCACTGCAAAGCCGAATATGAACAGCAGAAAGCACACTATCATAATATAGTTTTTAAGTTGTTTTTTCATATCTGCCGTCCTCCTTTAAAATCTGAAATACAGGAACGGATTGAATGAATTACCTGCAAGGTAGGCGGTGGAAACTGCCAAAAGTGTTAATGCGAACAGCGGTTGGAGTATACAGCCGCATATCTCAGGACACTTGATCTGAAGCTTAAGGCAGAGCTTTTTCGGGAGCTGTGTTGAAGCTATCACTAGTATCACTATTGTTACTGCATACTGTGCGAGCCAGAACACTGTTTGGTGATTTATGAGAGGAAGTCCCCCTGCGCCGAACATATTTTTGAAGTTCTGTGTGAGCTTGCCGAAATCTTCATAGGAGAATATTCCCCAGCCTATGACTATAAAAAGAAGTGCGTAGATATGCTGGAAAAATGCAGGTATCTTTTTCAGGGCTTTGCCCAAGAAAAGCTTTTCACATAGGAGTATCACACCGAAGTACACGCCCCATAGCATAAAGTTCCAGTTTGCACCGTGCCAGAAGCCTGTGAGAAACCATACTATCATGATGTTAAGGCACTGTCTTGCTTTGCCCTTGCGGTTACCGCCAAGTGGGATATAGACATAATCTCTGAACCAGCTTGAGAGTGACATATGCCAGCGTCTCCAGAAATCTGTGATAGAGGTGGAGATGTAAGGATAGTTGAAGTTCTCGAGAAAGTCGAAGCCGAACATTTTGCCAAGACCTATCGCCATATCAGAATAGCCTGAGAAGTCAAAGTATATTTGGAAGGTATAGGCTATTATGCCCAGCCAGCTTGCGGCAACGCTCAGTTCGGATTGTGCTGAGTTTGAGATAGTGTCGAAAAGCTCGCCGATAGTATTTGCGAGAATGACTTTTTTGCCAAGACCTATGGAAAATCTCCACACGCCCTGTGCAAAATGCTCTATGCTCTCGTTACGCTTTTTGAGCTGTTCCGCAACGTCGATGTATCTTACGATAGGACCTGCGATAAGCTGTGGGAAAAGGGCAACATAGGTGGCAAGGTCAAGGAAGTTCTTCTGATTTCTTACTTCGCCCTTATAAACGTCGATAACGTAGGAAAGGGTCTGAAAGCTGTAGAATGAGATACCGATAGGGAGGGCAAGACCCAAGGTCTTTATCTGCGTGCCGAAAATGCTGTTTGCCGCACCGATGAAAAAGTCGGTATATTTAAAAAACAGAAGAAGCCCGATGTTCCACACCACCGCTCCTATCATTGCGATGAGCGGAGTGTATTTTTTTGCGCTTTTACGCTGTTTGTCTGCCAATAGTCCTGTTATATACGCAACGATAGTGGAAGCTATCATGAGGACGATATAAACAGGTTCGCCCCATGCGTAAAACACAAGGCTGAAGATAAACAGCACCAAATTGCGTGTTATGCGTGGGACGATATAATACGTTATCAGTACAATAGGCAGGAATGCGAACAGAAATGTTGTACTTGAAAAAAGCATATATTTATTACTCCTAGCCTATTATCTCTTTTGCTTTATCGTTATCGTTTGAAAGACAGAGGTAAACATAATTGCCGTTGGTTACAAGAACAGGGTCGCCTAGCTTTGTCATTTCCTCCGGAACATAGTTTTCAAAAACCTTTTTCTGGCTTTCGACTCTTGCTGTAAGTGTATCTGCGATAGCCTTTGCACTGTCTGCGTCCTTGGCTTCAAAGCAGTCTATCTCCTCGGCTGTTCCTCCTGATGAGCTTACATAGACCTTAGCCTTTGTATAGCTGTCTGCTGATATGCCGATTATCTTTTCTATCTTTGCTTCGTCAAGCTCTGCGAGCTCGTCCTTGAACTCTATGCCGTCCTTGAGCTTGTCCGCAACGGCTGTTACGTCAACGCTTTCGTTTGTCTGAGCGGCTGCCGCTGAATTTGCGGAGTTTGCTGTGCTGCTGTCAGAGTCTGAACCGCAGCCTGTAAGTGCTGCGGTGCCAATGCACATAACTGCCATAAGAGTGCAAAGTATCTTCTTTGTTTTCATAATTCTTCTTTCCTTTCTTATGTGTTGTCGATTATATAGTTGAGCCACTTGTCGCAGTATTCGCTCATAAGGTGTATTCCGTCTGAGGAGGCTTCCTCCGGAAGAGTGCCGTCTGCGCCTGCTACAGCGGAGGTACAGTCAAGATAATTTATACCTGTCTGCTGTGCCACCTCTGAGATAGCCTGATTGAATGTGGCTACATTTGTGTTATTTATGGCGTCGCCCTGCAAGCTTCTTGAAGCTGTTACAGGGAGGATAGATTCAGCATAGATAACAGCGTCAGGCTGTATCTCCTGAATTTTTGTGATAAGCTGTGTATAATAATCCTTGAAAGTGTCGATATAAGGCCAGCCAAGCTCGTTAGTGCCGAGGTTTATATACACTCTGCCATATTGTCTTTCTCCAAGAGCGTCGATAACAGTGCCTGCATTGCCGTTTGAAAGGGTGATGTTCTGGTCTGTCATAACGGTGTCGATGTGCATTCCCACAGAGCAAAGGAACGTTGCTTTTGGTTTATCGCAGTTGTTTTGCAGACCAACTGTTCGTGAGTCGCCTATGAAAACTGCGTCGGAAAGGTCGTCGGCGTCATCATGGGTAACTGAGCTGTCAGTAAGGCTTTCATCTATGCCACTCTCATCGACCATGCTTTCTGCCTGAGAAGAGTTGTCTGCATTGATCTCGGAGCTTTCGTTCTCTGCCACAGAGCTTGAAGCTGACATCTTCTTTGCTTCCACAGCCCTGCTGTTGCCGCTTCCTGCATGGAAGCCCCATATTGCCGCAAATGCTATGCACACAAGACAACTCAATGACACTATGCTTTGCTGTGCTGTGGCTCTTTTTTTTCTTATATTTTTCAAATTGCTACCGTGTTGGCTCTCCATTATACTACCTCTTATATTATCTCTCCTGACCTGCAAAAATGCAGATCCGTTTCAAAGATTATCATAACACATTTTACAGCCTTTTTCAAGTGCTTTTTAGTCGAATTAAGGATTTTCTTCACTTTTTACAAACAGACGCAAAAAAGTCGGGAGAATTTGTTCTGCCCGACTTATTGTTGACAATTTATTTTGTATTATTTGTTTGTTTGAGTTTTATTTCCAAAGCTTTTCAGGATAAACGCCAGCCTCTATAAGCTTTGCGATATCGGCTTTAACGGTTGGCTTATCCTCTTTATATGTAACGCCGAACCACTTATCGTGAGTTTCCAGAAGCTTGCAGTCTGCAACACCTGTTTTTATCATTGTATCGATACCCGCAGGGAGGAGAAACTCCGCTGTCAGGCTGTCTTTATTTTCTTTCATAAAGTCTGTGAACATATCATTGAGTTTATCTATAAAGCCGTCAGGGCAAGCCCACATATTCATTGACACATAGCAGTTCTCGTCAAGCTCGGCTGTTTCTTCCTTGCCTGAATAGACCTTGCCGTCATTCTCACGGCGGATATTGTAGGTTTCAACAACGTCTGTGAGCATAGAGTCTTTCACTTCACAGACGCCTCTGTTCACTGCACCGAAGTCGCTCAGAGTGTTTTTCAGTATGAAGCCTGCCATGCCGAGATGAAGCTTTTTGCGATCTGAGTTTTCATTGCAGAGAAAATCGTGGAGCTTCACAAAAGCTTCCTTTCCGTAAAAATCATCAGCGTTTATTACTGCGAAAGGCTCATTTATAACGCCCTTGCAACAGCAGACTGCGTGACCGTGACCCCACGGCTTAACACGTCCCTCAGGTACGGAATAGCCCTCCGGAAGACAGTCAAGCTCCTGATAAACGTAATCGATCTTGACGTATTTTGAGATACGGTCGCCTATCATTTTATCAAAGGCTTCACGGATATCCTTTCTTATAATGAATACGACCTTGTCAAAGCCTGCCTCAACGGCGTCATAGATAGAATAATCCATTATTATCTCGCCGTTTGGTCCGAAAGGCTCAAGCTGTTTTATGCCGCCTTTGAAGCGACTTCCAAGACCTGCGGCAAGTATGCAAAGGGTACAACTCATAATTTTTATCTCCTTGTTCTTTGTTCTTTGATTTCTCAGTTTAATTTTATTCTATTTCTTAAAATTATATTAACATTATGCCATACTTTAAAGTAAATGTCAAGAGATTTTGACATTTTATTCAGTTTTTTGTAATGCTTTTCTGCGTGTTTTACATCTTTCTTACACTTGACAGGGTGATACTAATGTGATATACTGATATGACAAAAATCAAATAATATCCCTGAAAAGGGTGGAGGATGATATAAATGGCTAAGACGGCTTTGGTAACAGGCGCAAGCTCGGGAATTGGCAGAGAGATAGCGAGAGATCTATCTGCAAGGGGCTTTCGTGTGATACTCAGCGCAAGACGTGAGGAAAGGCTCAGAGAGCTTGCGGAGGAGCTTGGTGACAACACAAGGGTGATAGTTTGCGACGTTTCCGACAGGGAAGAATGTCTGCGACTTTATGAGGAAACAAAGAGCGAGAAGATATCAGTGCTTGTGAACTGCGCAGGCTTTGGTGCAGTGGGCAGCTTTGACAAGCTTCCTCTGGACACTGAGCTTAAAATGATAGACACCAACGTTACGGCGGTGCATATGCTCACAAAGCTGTTTTTGAAAGACTTTGTTGCCGCTGACAGGGGTTATATAATGAATATAGCTTCTTCGGCAGGGCTTATGTACGGCGGCCCTATGATGGCAACATACTATGCTTCAAAGGCTTATGTTGTGAGCCTTACCAGCGCAATATATGAGGAGTTGAGGGCGAGAAACAGCAGGGTACACGTTTGTGCGGTATGCCCGGGTCCTGTGGATACGGAGTTCAATGACGTTGCAAACTGCAAGTTCGGCGTAAGCTCCATAACACCACAGTTTTGTGCAAAAAAAGCTCTTGAGGGAATGTTCGGCAGAAAACTCATCATTATCCCTGAGAAGTCTATAAAGGCACTTTATGCAGGGGCTAAATTTGCTCCTAGAGGTATCGTGCTGAAAGTGACTGGAAAGGTGCAGAAGAAAAAGCTTGATAAATGACGGTTTAGTATTTTTACATAAGATAAAAAAGTTTTGTAAAGTGCGAAAATTGGGCTATACTTCTAAAAATCAATAGTATAAATTGTTATGATTGCATAAGAAAACGTTATCATATTTGGTGAATCGGCCGATTGAAATTTTACGAAAAATAAAGTACAATGTAAGTAAAGTTATTTAAGAAAGGAAGTTTTAGAAATGAAACTTACAAAGATTTTTGCAGGCATGGCAGCAGCAGCTATCGCTACATCTGCTATGGCTATGACAGCTTTTGCAGCTGACGCAGGCAAGGGACCAAACAATGATGACGGTGTTTCTGTATTTGGCGTTTATATCGGTATGACAAAGGACGAGGCTATCGCTAACAGCGTTCTTCAGGAAGACGGCAAGGAGCCTGATGACTGGACAACAGTTCCTGTTAAGGTAACTATCGACGAGATCAAGTTCGATGATAACGTTGTAACAGCTAATGGTACAGGTATGATGTACTGGCAGGGCGATGAGCTCAAGTTCGAGCTCGTTAACGTTTATAACGACGACGTAAATGGTGGTAAGGATGGAGCTACAACAGTATTCACAACTCTTCCTTCAAAGACTATCGAAGTAACATTCACAATTGATGGTCTTTCTTCTGACCTTTCCGGTAAGGCATATGTAGGCGGTGGCTTCCAGACAGCAGGCGCTGACTGGTCTTCAACATTCTTCGGCAACAAGCCAGACGGTGTTAACCCAGCAGGCACAACATTTGAGATGCCAGACGTAACAGGCAATGGTACATACACAGCTAAGGTATTCTTCCCAGATCAGGGCGGCGATAACACATCAAGCGGCACTGACAGCAAGGCTGACTCAACAGCAGACAGCAAGAAAGACAGCAAGACAGACAGCAAGACTGATTCAAAGGCTAACAGCACAGCCGCAACAACTTCTTCAAAGACTGGTACAACAGGCACAACAACTGCTACATCTTCAAATGCAGCTTCTGACAAAACAGCAGCTACAGGCGCAACAGCAGGTATCGCTCTTGCAGGTATCGCTCTCGCAGGTGCAGCTATCGTAGTTTCTAAGAGAAAGTAATCTTAACTGAGGACTTGTTTCTTAGAGTACGTAATTAAAATAACTAAAGGGACTTCCACTGTGAAGTCCCTTTTTGTGTGTGGTATAAAAAATAAAAAAATATCGGCGAATAGTCTAGACAAATGGTAATTAATATAGTATAATGATTGTATACTTTTATTTTGGAGTTATTTTTTATGAGAGTTATTACAGGTTCATGCAGAGGAAAAAAGCTTAAAACTTTGGAGTCATTGGATACAAGACCAACTACAGATATGGTAAAAGAGGCTGTTTTTTCCATTATCCAGTTCGATGTACCCGCAAGTTCCGTGCTTGACCTTTTTGCAGGCAGCGGTCAAATGGGTATAGAGGCTCTCAGCCGTGGGGCTAGTCACTGCGTTTTCGTGGACAGCAGTCCTGAGGCTGTGGCTATCGTCAAGGATAATGTGGATTCATGCGGTTTCAATAAGGAATCCCGTGTGCTTTGCATGGATAGTCTGGAATATCTTAAAGTTGCCAAAGCCGGGCTTGATATAGTTTTTATCGACCCGCCTTACAGAATGGGCATAGTTGAAAAGGCTTTGGAGCTTGTGGAGAGCAAGCTCAATGATGGTGCTATCATTGTGTGCGAGCATGAAAAGGAGCTTGAGCTTGGAGAAAGCTACGGCAGACTTAAGCTTCATAAGAGATATAAATACGGAAAGACCGCTTTGACGGTCTATAAGATACCAATGAAAGAAGTGGACTATTGATGCGTATCGCTGTTTGCCCGGGAAGCTTTGACCCTGTTACGCTGGGCCATCTGGATATAATCGACAGAGCTTCAAAGCTTTTCGATAAGGTGATAGTACTGGTGTCCTTTAATGCTAATAAATCAAGGGCTGCTTTCACACCTACAGAAAGAATGGAAATGATAATTGAAGTCACGAAGCACCTTGATAATGTGGTGGTGGATTGTTATAATGGTCTGCTGGCGGATTATCTGCAAAAGACGGGTGCTAATGCTATCGTAAAGGGACTTAGGGCTGTGTCTGACTTTGAGTATGAGTTTCAGATGGCTCTTGCAAATAAAAAGCTTTACAATGACGCTGAAACGGTGTTTCTCACCACTACGGGAGAGAATATGTTCCTTTCGTCAAGCGTTGTAAAGGAGATCGCAAGCTTCGGCGGAGATATCACAGGCTTCGTGCCGAAACAGATACAGAGCAAGATCACTGACAGGCTCTATAAGCCTGCCAATAATATAGATCAGTAATGAAAGGGTGTTTAAAATGACGGTAGAGGAAATACTTGAACTTATGGACGAACTGCTTGACAAGTCTTCAAGCGTACCGTTTTCACAGAAAAAAATGATCGATGTTGAGCAGATGCGTGAATACATCGACAGCATAAGACTTAACCTTCCGGGTGAGATAAAGCGTGCAAAGGATATGACAAGAGATAAGAAAAATATCCTTACTGAGGCCAACAAGGAAGCCGAGGAGATCGTAAAGAAGGCTAAGGACGAGGCTAAGAAGCTTGTGGCTCAGGAGGAGATCATCAAGCAGGCGGCTGACTATGCAAAGCAGATAGCTGCAGAGGCTAACAAGCAGGCGGCTGATATCGTTGAACAGGCTAAAGCTAAGGACAAGGCTATCCGTGAGGCACTTTCTGAAAATCTTAACAAGTCGCTTTCTGAGGCGGCTGAGGTGCTTACAAAGAGCCTTAAGGACGTAAACACTACTAGGGACGCAGTTTCCAAGATAGGTGCGGCAGAGAAATAATATTGTTTGATGTAAGCAGATGGGCTTTGCGGCTTGTCTGCTTTTTTCATAACTAAAATTGCCCATATGAAATTCAGGCAGAATGTGAAAAATTGTGACAATATCTATTGACAAAGAAGCATATGTTGCCTATAATAAATAGTATATGATAAAAAGGCGAGCTTTTTCGCCTATGTGAAAGGGACGGTATTTTTTTTATGGACGATGTCGGGCGACTGTGGACGGGAATAGGTGTTTGTGCGGCGGTAATATTGCTTATGGCTTTTCTTACCTTGTGCGAAAATGCGGCTGTGGAGTTCAATGACGCTAAGCTAAAGAAAATGGCTGAGGAGGACAAAGACCCGAAAGCTATAAAACTTGCGGCTTTGCTGAAAAGAACGGGCAGGGTAGTTGCAACAAACCTCATTGCACGTTCTATTATGATAATCGTAGTTTCGGTGGTGGGAGTCATATTCTTCTACGAGCCGATTTCTGACGGGCTTTATACGCTTTTTAACTATCAGGCACCGTATTATGTTAGCGGCATATGTTCATTTGTTATAATAAGCTGTCTGCTTGCCCTTGTTATATGCACTTTTGGCATAGGCATACCGAAAAAGCTTTGCATTTCAGGCAAGGTGGGCGAGAAGTTCATTTTAAACAACTGCGGCGTATACAAAGTGTTTCTTGCGGTATTCAGCCCATTGGCTGCTGTGAGCGGAGCGGTTTCGGCAGGAATTTTAAGGCTGTTCGGCATTAAGTCCACAAACAAGGCAGACTCTGTCACTGAGCAAGAGATACTCATGATGGTGGACGCTGTAAACGAAACGGGCGGCATCGAGGAAAGTCAGGCGGAAATGATAAGCAACATTTTTGATTTTGACGATATCGAAGTTCGTGAAGTTATGACACACCGCACAGAAATGGTTGCCATAGAAGAAAATTCCACGCTTTCGGAGGCTGTGAAGCTTGTTATAGGCGAGGGCTTTTCGAGAATACCTGTTTACTGCGACAATGCCGACAACATAAGTGGTGTTATATTCGCAAAGGACTTGCTCAGGCTGGTTTTTGAAGAGGATAAAAAAGAACGTCCTGTAAAGGAGTTCATGAGAGATATAACCTTTGTGCCTGAAAGCAACAAGTGTGGTGAGCTTTTCAAAGAGTTCACTGAAGATAAGACACAGATAGCAGTTGTGGTGGACGATTACGGCGGAACAGCCGGTATCATTACTATGGAGGATCTGCTTGAAACTATCGTGGGTAGTATTCAGGACGAATATGATGACGAAACGGAGGAGATACAGAAGGTATCTTCTGACTGCTATGATATGGTAGGCACAGCGGCGTTTGACGACGTTATGGAGGCTCTTGGCAAGGAGTATCACGGCGAGGTGGATTATGACACTATAGGCGGATTCGTTATGGACCTGCTGGGTCATGTGCCTGAGGATAACGAAAAGGTGACGGTGCATTGGGAAAACGTGGAGTTCAAGGTGCTGTCAATACATGAAAAGAAAATAGAACGGCTCAGGGCTGTGATAAAAAGAGATAATGAAGAGGTCACTGACTAAGGGCTGAAAGATACAGACAGAATTTTGTGTAAAAATCGAGGACAAAAATTGAAAAAAAAGAAAATGGTCGCCGCACTCACAGCGGCAGTGCTTATCTGCACATCGGGGTGCAGTTTAGGCGGAACGGGAGAGAAAAATAAAAACCGTTCAAAAAATACTTTTGTGAACACTCATGCGTATGTTGAAGCCAGTTCGGAAAGACATACTGAAACAGGACTTGACAGCAGAAACGAGAGTTTTACGGCACTTGAGATACCTGACACGGCAGAGTATATCGCCGATTTTCTTTGTACTGACGAAAAACGTGTGTTTTTTACTTCGGCGTGTCCTTATATCGACTATATGGGTTCACAGTATACTATCTGCATTGACGGAGATGGATATGTGACATCTGTGGAGGTCACATATGACAAGACCGCTGAGGAAGCGCAGGCTGAGAAAGAAAAACTGGATAAAAAGGTCGGAGAGATACTTGCAGGCATTGAGCAGGGCTGGTCGGATTATGACAAGGTGCTGTATTTCCATGACAGCATAATTCTTGAGTGTAACTATGACGATACAGCGAAAAATTGCTATTCTGCATATGGCTGTCTTGTAGAGGGCAAGGCTGTGTGTGAGGGGTATGCAAAGGCTATGCAGATACTTTGCACTAAGGCAGGTATAAAGTGCATACCTGTGGCAGGCAAAGCCTATGACGGCGGAGCTGTTCAGCCACATTTATGGAACAAGGTCATGATAGACGGTGAATGGACGAACGTTGACCTCACTTGGGACGATCCTGTGACAGATGCAGGGGAGGACTATATCCGCTATGATTATTTTGGCATCACTGACGCCGAGTGTGCAAAAGACCATACAGCGGACGATAACAAGTTTTTGAACTATCCTGAGGCATTTTCCTCGGGGGCAAATTATTACAGAAGAAACGGTCTGTATGCTCAAAGCGGTGATGATGTCGTTCAGATGATGTGCCGTTCTGTGGCGGAAGCAATGGCTGACCGTGGATATGCAAGGCTAAAATGTGCTGACAGTGAAATGTATGACAAGGCTGTGGATACTCTCTTTGATGAGAATAGCGGTGTTATCTTTGACGTGCTGAGGCGTGCGTACAGTCAGGCTGGGGGAGATTGGTCTACCTCGAAATATGCGGTCATAAAAAATGACGACCTGTGTACTGTCACGATAATACTTTACAAAAATGAATAATTTTCTCAAAAGCAAAAAATATGCTCAAATGTGTTGAAATTTGCGGTGCTTTGTGATATAATAAATGTATTAGTGCGATAAAATATGATATTTTGGATATATCTTGGAAAGGAATGTTATTTTTAGTATGAGCAGTGCTACTAAGCAGAAGTCATCAGCAGGCAAGAACGTGCTGATATTCTTTATTGTTTTTATTATTCTGGAAATGCTTATAGTTGTGGGAGTGGGACGTGTTTTCAAAAACAAGAACGTTACACCGAGCATTGCAGGCTACAGCCTGTACATAATGAATGGTGACGGCATGGGTGACAGAGTTCCTGACGGCGCACTTGTTATCACATCGAACATGACCCCTAGCACAGACAAGATAGGCGAGGCAGTTGTGTGCGAGAACGTGCCTGATATTGGAACAAGCGTGTTCTGGCTTTATGACATCACTTCAACTGACGATAACAACGGCGTTGTTTACACTGTTTATCAGGAAAAAGACCCTGCAAAGCTTTATGAGATAAGCTCAAAGAACGTTGTGGGCGTAGCTTCTACATATTACATGACAGCAGGCAAGGTGCTTACGTTCATGTCGTCAACATTCGGCATGATAGTGTGCGCTGTTGTTCCTATATTCCTACTCGTTGTTATCGAGCTTATAATTGCTATCGCTACTCATTCTTCAGATGATGAGGAAGAGGACGATGACGAGCAAGAACCTGCAGAGAGCGTTACTCTTGACGATTTCCTGTTCGGCGGCGAGAACGAGGGCGAGCAGATCGCAAAACATCGCAAGCACGTTGACGACGAGATAGCTTCTCACCACAAGGCTGAGCCTGAGGGTGAAGAGAAGGCTGAAACGGAGGAAGTTATCGAGGAAGTAGAAGAGGTCGAGGAAACTATATTTGAAAGACCTGCGGAAAAGGAAGAGCGTGCTGAGATAGACCGTTCTTACTACGAGAGAGCTTCACAGCTTCTTGACGAGGCGGCTTCAACTGAGGATACTGTAGCCCCTGAGCCTGAGAAAAAGCCTGTGCCAAAGGCAAAACCTGCGGCAAAGCCTGCACAGCAGACAAAGACAGCGTCAGCTTCCTTGGAGGAACTTATGAAGCTTATGGAGCAGGAGCAGGAAAAGCTCAAAAAACAGCTTGATAAAAAATAATTCTTGAAAAAATTTATCCGTCGGGCGTGTGGCTCGGCGGATTTTTTTGGGGGAAAGCCTGATGAAAAAGCCCATTTCGAGGCAAAAAATGCGGCTTTGATGTTGCAAATGCACATAAGTTTTTAAAAATATCGGACTAGCATTGTAAAATGATACAAAACATAAAAAATATCAAAAAAAGTGTTGACAAACAGAGTGGGATAGTGTATAATAGATACTGTTGTGAGGGACACAACAAAACAAAGTCCTGAAAACAACAAACCAGCTAAAAGGGAGCATAGCTCAGCTGGGAGAGCATCTGCCTTACAAGCAGAGGGTCACAGGTTCGAGCCCTGTTGTTCCCACCAATTATTTCGTGACAGGTAAAGAGATTTGCCTGTCAACGATAATAATTATTCTTCATTCTCGGAGAGCTGAACTCGAAAAGTCTGAAGTTATTTTTTTCAATGGCCGGGTAGTTCAGCTGGTTAGAACGCTAGCCTGTCACGCTAGAGGTCGTGGGTTCGAGCCCCATTCCGGTCGCCATTGTTTTGCTTCTGTAGCTCAGTCGGTAGAGCAGAGGACTGAAAATCCTCGTGTCGATGGTTCGATTCCGTCCGGAAGCACCAAATGCGGATTTAGCTCATCTGGTAGAGCGCCACCTTGCCAAGGTGGAGGTAGCGAGTTCGAGCCTCGTAATCCGCTCCAAAAAAGTCCTTACGATGAGTAAGGACTTCATATTTTTTGCGGGTTTATTTCAACTACTAGAATACTTTTCTTCCTGAAAGGAGATGGAGGTGCGATCCCTCTGACCCGCTCCAACAACGCCTTGCTTTTTAGCAGGGCGATTTTTTATGCCTGCATGTTGGCGGAGGTGCTGCAAAGTGCGTAAATAGGCGGCTTGACTGACAGTCCAGCCCGATTTTGTTGACTTTTTCAAAGCCGTGGGCTATAATGTTGACCATAGAGAGTGCACTCCGAACAAATTGAAAGGTGATATGCTATGGAAGATAAAATTACTCTTGGAAAATTCATTCAATCAAAAAGAAAAGAACTGGGGCTTTCTCAAAAAGACCTTGCTAAGGAGCTTTATGTTACTGAGTCGGCAGTGAGCAAGTGGGAGAGAGGGGTATCATATCCTGATATAACGATGATATCGGGACTTTGCAGGGTGCTGGGCATTTCTGAGCACGAGCTTTGCACGGCGAGCGAGGACAATCAGCAGAGAGAGGCTGAGTTTATGGCGCGAAGTTATAAAAGCTTTGTTCGGGGGTACACTATCATAACTGGGATAGGCTATCTTGCGGCGATAATACCGAGCTTTATTTATAATGTGGCTCATGGTGGTATAGGTTGGTTCATGGTGCTTATCACGTCGCTGATGCTGATGTTTTCTTTCATCAATGTGCCTGTGCTTGTGAGGGAGAATAGGGCACTGTGGACGCTTGGGACTTCAACAGTTTCGCTTATGCTTCTTTACGTCGCAGGGTGCGTTTATTCACACGGGGATTGGTTTGTTATGGCGGTGCTTGGAACGCTCCTTGGGGAGGCTATCGTATTTTTGCCTTTTGTGCTGAGAAGTGAACAGCTTGAAAAGTATGTGAGAAACAGCAAGGGGCTTGTGTGCATGGCGGCGGATTCGGTACTGACTTTTGCCTGCGTTATTTATGGTACGCTGAAATACGGTGACGTGGTAGACCTTCGTGACGGCATGCTTGCAACGGTGGCTTGTGTGGCATTGGTGTGGGCTGTGTTCCTTATTATAAGGTATCTAAAGGCGAACGGCTTTTTCAAGTGTGCACTTTGCTTTGCGGCATCTGCGGTATGGGTAGTGGCAATGACTGTGCTGAGCAATGCATGGAACGGCATGAAACTTTCTGAGATATTTTCGGTGAAAGGTGCTGACAACAGCCGCTATGATGTTATAGTCTGCCTTTGTCTGGCAGGAGTTGCGGCGGTGCTTGCTATTGCAGGGGTTGTGTATAAGTTTGTTAGGAAAAAACCGCAGGATAGGTAAGGCTGAGAGGACAAAAGAAAGATACAAAACGGATAGAGATAATTTGGAATTGGTGGGACGTCGAGGGCGCCGTCCCCTACATAAATGTGATTAGAAATAGGAAATACTGCACTTGGGTGAAAGCTTGGGTGCGGTATTTTTATTTTGCTGTGAATATTTTTCCCTTATATGTCAAAAATAATGCCAGAGGACTTATGCTGCCGATAGCATAAGACTGCCGTGGGCGCAACAGTGGCTGCGGAAATCATATCGGAGAAAGGTTTTGTGTGTATGAAAAAATTCAGTATCAGAAATTCACACGCAGGCAAGGCTCTGGGAGCGAAGGGTGTTTACATTACACTTGCGGCGTGTCTGCTGGCTCTTGGCGGTGCGGGTATAGCTGCATATAACAAGGCTATGGAGGATATCACCGACAATCTGACTATTTCGAGCGTTGACAGCACTGCGCCAAAGCAGGCTGATAACAAGAAAACTGACGTTGAAAAGGACGAAAGCTCCAAGCCGGATGTGGACATTCAGACGCAGCCAAATGTTATGCCTGTGAATGGTGAGATATTAGAGCCGTTTTCTAATGGCGAGCTTGTGAAGTCGGAAACTCTCGGCTACTGGAAAACCCATGACGGCGTTGATATCAAAGCTGACCTTGGCGAGCCTGTCAAGGCGATGAACAAGGGCACTGTTACAAAGATATGGGACGACCCTCTGTGGGGCAACTGCATGACTATCGATCATGGAAACGGCATTGTAGGGCATTACTACAATCTGTCAAAGGAAATGTCCGTCAAGGAGGGCGACGAGGTGAATGCAGGGGAGGTCATAGGTGCTGTGGGCGACACTGCTCAGGCGGAAGTGGCAGAGCTTTCTCATCTGCACTTTGGCTTGAAAAAGAACGGTCAGTGGATAGACCCTATCGAGTTTATTGACCCTGCTGACAAATAAGCTTTCTTCATTTTGGCACTTTGTAATACAAGGTGCTGATGTTATAATCCCCCATATAACGCCGCATCTGAAAATTTTCGGGTGCGGCGATACATATGTATTGCAGAATAGAGAGAATTGTGCTATAATAATACTTTAAGGCAATATTGCTGATGTTTTTACACAGAAAATAGAGTGGTGGGACGCCGAGGGCGTCGTCCCCTACGGTCTGTTTTATATTGTGTGGATAATGTATAAATTATTGTGAGGTATAATAATGAAAAGCAAAAGAATCTATCCTGCGTTCACTATATCGAAAAAAGGGGAAATGTCCCTGAAAAACGGTCACCCATGGGTGTATTGTGACGAACTGAGAAACGAGCCTGAGGGCTTGAAAAACGGCGAGCTTTGCGACGTTTTCTCTGAAAAAGGCTCTTATCTTGGAACTGGTTTTCTCAGCCTTAACAGCAAGATAAGGATAAGGATCTTATCTGACAACGCAAATGAAAATTTCTCGGAAAACTTTTTCCGCAGACGTATCCGCTATGCTATAGATTACAGAAAAACTGTTATGGGGGACGATTTTTCGGCTTGCAGGCTTATTTTTGGTGAGGCTGACGGTATGCCGGGGCTTACTATCGACAAGTAACGATGTCGCTATCAGAAAGCTGGAGGGCTTGGAGCAGTACAAAGGCTGGTATAGGGCTGAATTTCTCCCTGAGCCACCGTCAAATATCACTGAGATAACGGAGAATGGCATACGCTATGAGGTCGATGTTGAGAACGGTCAGAAAACTGGATTTTTCCTTGACCAGAAATATAACCGCCTTGCGGTGTCGAAGATAGCAAAGGGCAAGAAGGTCCTTGACTGCTTTACCCACACAGGTTCGTTCGCGCTCAATGCGGCAATGGGTGGTGCAAGGCACGTTACGGCGGTGGACGTTTCACAGTTCGCTGTTGATACGGCCAGGGAGAATGCTGAGAGAAACGGTCTAACTGACAGAATGGATTTTCTTTGCGCTGACGTTTTCGACCTGCTCCCGAAGCTTCTTGAAGAAAAGGCTGATTATGACATGATAATCCTCGACCCGCCCGCTTTCACAAAGAGCAGAAAGACAGTGGGAAGCGCTGAGAGGGGATATAAGGAGATAAACTACAGGGCAATGAGACTTCTGCCAAGGGGCGGATATCTTGCCACCTGCTCATGTTCGCATTTTATGGAGAACAGGCTGTTTGTGAAAATGGTAATGAGTGCTGCAAAGGACGCAGGCGTTCAGCTCAAGCTTATTGAAGCAAGACAGCAAGCCCCTGACCACCCGATACTTCTCAATGTGCCTGAAACGGATTATCTGAAATTTTATCTTTTTCAGGTGGTATAGGGTTGACAAATAAGCCGTAATGTGATATAATATGGCTGTCGAAAGACTTGATATATCACAGTTTGTCTGCTGTGTTCGGACATAAGTAGCTTATTTTTCCGCAGTAATGCGGCTGCTTCCAGCCGACGAAATAGACTTTTCAGCCCTGCTGTTTTCAGCGGGGCTTTTTATTTTACATTTTGCTGTTGACAAATGCAGGCAGATGTGCTACAATAAAAGTGTCGAAAGACCGCATATATCACAGTTTGTCTGCTGTGTTCGGACATAAGTCACAGGTATTTTGGGTATCTTGGCTTCCAGCCGACGAAATAGACTTTTCAGCCCTGTTGATTTCAGCAGGGCTTTTTATTTTGCATTTTTGCTATTGACAAATGCTTGCGGATATGGTATGATATAGGTGGCTTAGAAATAAGCGTGGCGCACCCCGTTCAGCGCATTATAAATGTACGGCATATCGTATATTGCCGTTTGTCTGCGGTATCGGACATAAGTAGGTATTTTCTGCAGAGGTAGCAGCTGCTTCCACCGACAAAATAGACATTTCAGCCCTGCTGTTTTTCAGCGGGGCTTTTTTTGTGTTGATATTTAAAAACTGTCATATTGCACATAAAAAGTGAGCAAATATTGTATAAGATTTTATGTATAAAAGTGAGAAAAACCTATGGTAATTTGGCTTTAAATCTGTTATAATATATATGTAACCGTGGGCGACGGGATAATTGTGTCCGCACGCTTCGGAATTCAAAAAATTTTTGGAGGTAAAAAACCTTCAAAATAAACTTTTCCAGATACAGATTTTACAGTTTCTTTGGCGTTTCCTGCGGTTTTTCCGAAGTTTGGCTTATTTACTTCTGGAAGTTCGTCCATATCTTCTGATTTATCCAATTTAAGAATAATTCCAACTAATACTGCCGTTACAACTAACGCTACAACATATCCTGCAATATTTGCTACAAAGCTTCCTTTTGGTGTCATGGCAAGCAGAGCGAAAAAGCTTCCCGGAGAAACCGCTGCAACAGTTCCACCATTTAATGCTGTAAGGGTAAATAATCCTGCCATGTTTCCAAGAATCGGAGCAATGATTGTTTTTGGTTTTGATAATACATATGGGAAGGTTACCTCTGCGATTCCGCCGACTCCCATGATAATTGTTGCGGCAGGAGCAGACTTCTTTGCCATTCCTTTTCCCCAGATAGCAAATCCAAGAGCAACTCCAGTCCACACTCCACCGTTGGCTTCTACGAGGAATAAAATGGACTTTCCTGCTTTGGCTGCCTGCTCTACCCCAATAGGAATCATAATACCATGATTGATAGCATTATTTAAGAATAACACCTGTGCCGGCTGTACGAAAATGGCTGTAAGTGGAAGAAGATTTTTCGCTACAAGCCAGTTAACTCCTGCAGACAATACCGTTAATACTACATTAAATACCGGCTCTACTGCAAGGAATCCAAATGCCATTAATAATGCACCGACGATTCCCATAGAAAAGTTATCGACTAACATTTCCAGTCCCGGTTTTACTTTGCCTTCAAAACACTTATCGACTTTCTTCATCACCCATG
>QWCB01004800.1_pt1 | contig 19555 bp, 16 predicted proteins | sample 1972511 | NCBI WGS metagenome assembly QWCB01 (sample SAMN09866719, study PRJNA288562) | Human gut metagenome isolate term5_stool, whole genome shotgun sequencing... | isolation source: gut | host: Homo sapiens | place: USA: California
CCGGAAGTGTTTTATTGTGCACAAGACATTGACAAACACATTTTATTATTTTTTATAAACACGTATGACACATTCATTTTGGAAAGCAGCCCTCAAGGCAGCAGTAGCCTTGACCACGGTCATTTCACTCGCTTCTTGTAAAGAAGAAACTCCGAATGATCCGTTTGCAAACAAGCCGGAGAAAACAAACCCTACAACACTTGCTGATGTCAACAAGGCAGAAGAGGGAACATCATTCACTGACCTCCAGTGCCTTACAGTGGTAGCCGCCAATGCACAGGGACTCATCCTCCAGGAGTTCCAGTCCACAAAACCTACTGACTGCATCTACGCCTACATTGGAGAGGCCCACAGTTTCAAGGTCGGCGACATGGTGAGCGTCTCTGGTACAATTACCATGAGAAACGGACTCCGCCAGTTCGCAAAAGGTGTTGAAATCATCAAGACATGGGAGTACAACTACACCCAGCCGAAACCTGCTGAGTTCAAAGGCTCAGATGTAGATGCCTACATGGGCGCACCTGAAATCAAGTATGTAAAACTTGACGGAATTCTCAAAGTTGCAGGAAATTATGCCAACCTTGAAATCGACGGCACCGACAATATCGGTAGCCTCGACTACATGACTGATGATTTCAAGAGCAAATACGACGGACACTCATTGACAATCTCAGGATGGCTCTTCGGTTCATACAAGACCTTCATGTACATCATTCCTGTAGAAGTCGTTGACAACGGAGAATACCAGGAGCCTATCCCGGAAGGCGCAATCTTCTACAACACATTCGACAAAGAGATTGCTGTTCAGGACGCTGAGAAATACGGCACAACCAAGGGCTGGCCTTGGCTCGACCAGTTCGACGGATGGAAGAACCAGAAAGGTTCAGGTGTTGAAAACGTCACATACAGTTTCGATGGGATGTCAGTGCGTACCAACCAGGCATCAAAAGGCTTCCTTGCCACATACGACGGCTCAGGTAACAACAACCTCTTCTTCGGCGGTTCTGCAGAAAGACCTAACCACTTCACTATCGAGAAGATCGCTGTTCCTTCTGAGAACTTGAGACTCACATTCGGCGCCCAGTACTACTCACAGGGTGCTGCCAACACCTTCATCAAATCCAATTTCGAGGTATTCCTCTCCGAGGACGGCAACGTATGGGCACCGGCGCTCGATTATGATTTCGGTGGAGTAGAAGATGACAAGACAGGAAAATGGAGACTCGCAACAGCTGACTTCACCCTGCCTGCAGGAACCAGGACACTCTATATCAAGTTCACAGCCAAGGGCTTCAGCACCAACAGACTCGATGACGTACTCCTTACCGAAGGCAAAGGCGGCCAGCTCGTCGAATTCGGCAAAGTAGTCGAGACTCCTATCTCTACCATCGCAGACGTCATCAGCAAACCTGTTGACGAGCTTTACAAGATCAAGGGACAGGTAGTTGCAACTCACACCAAAGGCTTCCTCGTAAAGGACAACACTGGCATAATCCTCGTGTTCAAGAAGAACCACGAAAACAAGATCGGCGACAATGTGACTGTAAAAGGTCCTACCACAGAATTCGGCGGAATGAAGCAGTTCGATGGTTCTTCAGAGATTGTCGTACTCGGCAACAGCGCTGTTTCACAGCCTAAGCCACAGGAGATGAAAGCTGCTGATTTTGAGGCTTATGTCCAGAATCCTACCATCAAGTACGTTACATACAGAGGTACTCTCAAGTCTGTTCAGGACGAGATTTACCAGTGGCACTACAACGTGGAAATCGCAGGCACGGGCAAAGTTCAGGCTGCAGTTTCTTATCCTAACACTGAATTCTATATCTCCAAGTATGACAAGGCCGAGATTATCGTAACCGGATACCTCGTAGGTGCTACCGGCAGCGAAATCCGCTATGCCAACACAATGGCTACAATCTTGAAACCTGCTGTTGAGGAAGTAGAACCGGATGAGAACACAGCTCTTACAGTAGAGGCCCTCAATGCCAGACTCGACGAAATGAGCAGCGGTACCGTCCTCAAAGACCTCGTAGGCTTCAAGGGATATGTAGCTGCAAACAATGAGCACGGCAACCTCAAGGGCGCCCTCTCTATCGTCGACAATACCGGCAAGGTTCATTCAGGAATCATCGTGAAGGACGGCAACGACAAGATTGCTGTAGGTACCAAGGTTATCATTGGACTTAATACCGCAAAATTGACTGTTTCAAAGGGTCTCCGCACCATCACAGGCGCAACCATCTATGTCAAGTCTGAGAAAGTGGACATCAAGGTTCCTGAAATCAATGATGACCAGCTCAATGACTACATGGGACAGTATGTGAAGGTCAAGAACGTTACCTCTCCTGAAGATGCCACTCTCTGGTATGATGCCGACAAGAAGGGCAACACCATCTTCAAGGGCGTCAAGGGTACGGATATAACCGTTTACCTCACAAAGACTGCAGACTTCGGTAAATTGTCCATCAAGAAGAACTTCTCTGGTGACATCAAGGGTGTTATCGAGATATATGGTGAGAAACTCGAGGTCGTTCCTACATGCAAGGAGGACGTTGCATCTTTCACTGAATAATCCTTCATATCGAGCGTTGTAAAACCTCAATATTGATTATAAGTCTCACAATCCGGGTTTTCGGATTGTGAGATTTTTTCGCATATGGCACCTTCCTAAGAAACGGCCGGCATCATCTAATGGCACCTTCGGGTCAGGGGGAGAACTTTCCCGTCATCATAAAAAAACTTTCAAAGAGCGCCATTTATTACCTGAATATTACTAACTTTATCAGGTTAAAGAAACAACTATATGAAAAAGACGCTACTGATCTTAACTGCGCTGGCACTCTGCGCAGGATGCAAAGAGAAAGATGCCAATGACGCAAGAGTGGACAAACTGATGGCCAAGATGACACTCGCTGAAAAAATCGGACAATTGAACCAGTTCGTACCGACAAATGCCGACGTCACAGGACCGGACGGAAGCCCTGTCGATGTGAAGAGTGTAATCAAAGAAGGCATGTGCGGCTCGCTTCTCAATGTATGGAAACCTGAAGAAATCATTGAATACCAGAGGCTTGCAGTTGACAGCTCACGTCTCGGAATCCCTATCCTTTTCGGACATGACATCATTCACGGAGCAAGGACCGGATTCCCTGAAAATCTCGGAATATCATGCTCCTGGGACACTGAAGCCGCAGAAAAAGTGGCAAGAATTTCTGCCGCAGAAGCATCTGCATTCGGTTTGGCATGGACATTTTCACCAATGTGCGACGTCTCAGCGGAACCACGCTGGGGACGCGTGTCTGAAGGCTCCGGAGAAGACCCATATCTTTCCGGCCAGATGTCGGCAGCCATGGTTCGCGGCTACCAGGGAGATGACCTTTCCGCCGGAAACACCATCCTGTCATGCGTGAAGCATTTTGCCGCTTATGGCGCACCTGAGGCAGGAAGAGACTACAACACCGTGGACATGTCCGAGATGATGTTCCGCGACCGCTACCTTCCTTCCTACAAGGCAGCAATCGAGGCCGGAGCATTGAGCGTAATGTCCTCTTTCAATGACTTCGACGGCATTCCTGCCAGCGGAAACAAGTGGCTGCTCACCGATATTCTCCGCAACGAATTGGGATTCAAGGGCTTTGTAGTTTCAGACTACAGTGCCATCAATGAAATGGTAAAACATAGAGTAGCGGCAGACGGAAAAGAAGCGGCAGAACTGGCATTGAATGCAGGCCTCAACATGGACATGGTAGATGGCGACTACTACAAGTACGCGGAGGAACTGGTTAAAGAAGGCCGTGTGAGCGAAAAACAGATAGACAGGCTCTGCAGGGAAGTCCTGATCATAAAATCCAAGCTCGGACTGTTAGACGACCCGTTCCGCTATGGAGGAAAAGGCAGATGGGACAAGGAAACCTGCCTTCCGGAATACATGGAAGCGTCCCGCAAGGTCGCCAGAAGCTCGATGGTCCTGCTCAAGAACCAGAATGACATACTTCCGCTTAAGGAGAACGCAAGAATAGCATTGATAGGACCGGCTGCAGATTCCCGCAGCGAAATGCTCGGCACTTGGAACGCTTTCGTGAGTTCAAAGAATGCTGTAAGTTTCTTCGAGGGACTTAAGGCCAGGTTCAGCAATGTAGTCTGCGAACGTGGCTGCGACTTCTTCGACACTATCGACGGAGGCATTGCCAAAGCAGTTGCCGCAGCACGCAATTCAGATGTCGTCCTGATCACTTTGGGCCTTCCGAACTCATGCAGCGGTGAAGCCGCATCATTGACCGACATTGACATTCCTGCCGCACAGAAGAGCCTTTTCAATGCAGTGAAGAGCACCGGCAAGCCTGTGGTCATCCTTCTTGTCACCGGCCGTCCAATGACTATCGCTCCTGAGACACAAGCCGCTGACGGACTCCTGGTTACATGGCATCCGGGCTCGATGGGAGGCGCTGCACTTGCGGATGTCCTGTCCGGCGACTATAACCCTTCCGGACGCCTGAGCATAACATTCCCGCTCTGTCTCGGACAGATCCCGATCCATTACAATTACAAGAGCACCGGTCGCCCACACCTGAACCCGGACAGCAACGCGAAATACCTTTCCCGCTACCTCAGGACCCCGAACGAGCCTCTGTTCGCATTCGGCGAAGGCTTGAGTTACACTGACTTCAGCTATTCCGACCTCGAAGTTTCGTCGCAGGAAGTCAAGCTCGGAGCCAATGTTCAGGTCAATGTAAAGGTCACCAATACCGGCTCCCGCGGCGGAGAGGAAGTAGTGCAGCTCTACCTGAAAGACGTGGTAGGCAGCCGCACCCGTCCGGTCCGTGAACTGAAGGGATTCAAGAAGATTTATCTGGAAGCAGGCGCATCAGCAGTCGTCACGTTTGAGATTACACCTGAAAGCCGTTCATTCTTCCGCGCAGACAAGCAATGGGGCGAAGAACCGGGCGATTTCGAAGTATTCGCCGGCCACGATTCCCACGCCAGCCTCAAATGCGGATTCAAGGTCGTGGAATAGAGAGACTCTCTTCCGCCTCCCGGACTGTTTCGAAATGGAAGCCGCCAATGACGGCTTCCATTTTTTTGCGTATCCGATCATTGCACAGATTACCGATGGAGCCTTCATGGGTATGATGGATATCCCCATGGAATTCAAATTTTCCGGCAATGATGTCCATGCCTACTTTCTTGTACGCATCCCTGAACGGAACACCTTCCTCCCGGACAAGGCGGTTCACTTCCTCCACACTGAACGCCGGCTGATATTTGGGATCATCCATTATGCCTCGGACTATTTCCATATTGCGGATGGCATAGGCAGTGATGTCCAGGCAGTCGTCCAATTCCTGGAAAATAGGGATGAACACTTCTTTAAGTATCTGCAAATCACGGAAATAGCCTGACGGAAGATTACCGGTAATCAGTCGTATATCATTGGAAACGCCCTGAATTTTATTGCAATGCGCCCGTACAAGCTCGAACACATCCGGATTCTTCTTGTGCGGCATGATGCTGGACCCGGTCGTCATGTTGTCAGGCAGATGTATGAAACCGAAATTCTGGCTCGCATAGAGACAGCAGTCCGTCGCAAGCTTGCCAACCGTCTCAGCCACAGCAGCATAGGCGAAAGATATGGCACGTTCCGTCTTGCCACGACCCATCTGGGCATATACGACATTGTAGTCAAGGTCGGCGAATCCCAGAAGCCTGGTAGTCATTGTCCTGTCCAGCGGAGCTGATGAACCGTAGCCGGCAGCTGACCCGAGCGGATTCTGGTTCGTGATTTCCCACGCGGCCTGCATCAGACGCATGTCATCTGTAAGGCTTTCTGCATAGGCGCCGAACCAGAGGCCGAATGATGACGGCATAGCCACCTGCAGATGCGTATAGCCCGGGACCAGCACATCCTTGTACTGTTCGCTTTTCTGCTGGAGGACATCGAACAGGTCCTTAACCTTCTCTACAGTCTTCATGATTTCCGCACGCGCGAAAAGCTTCAGATCCACGAGGACCTGGTCATTGCGTGACCTGCCTGTGTGCACCTTCTTCCCGATGTCGCCAAGCTCACGTGTCAGCATCAGTTCCACCTGAGAATGAATATCCTCCACGTCCGGTTCGATGACAAGTTTTCCCGCCACTGCCTGCTCATGAAGCCTCGACAGGACAGGCAGCAGCTTAGCCAGTTCTTCAGATTCCAGCAAGCCGACGCTTTCCAGCATGGTAATGTGCGCCATAGTGCCAAGTATGTCATATTGAGCCAGATACAAGTCCAGCTCACGGTCTTTTCCCACCGTGAATTTATCGATCAGGGCATCATCGTCATATCCCTTGTCCCAGAGTTTTGCCATATCCTTGCGTTTTTATCGGAGACGGAAGCCGTCAAGCAGTTTCACGTACAACTCCATTCCTTTTCTGATTTCCTCTATTTCAATGTATTCGTCAGCCGTATGCGACCTGGCGGAATCTCCCGGCCCTATCTTTACCGTAGGAAACGGAGAGAGTGTCTGATTGCTGGTAGTGCTGGACCCGAACGTATTGATTCCCAATTCCTTGGCCCGCATCACGATCGGATGCCCCTCTTCAATGTGGGAGCTTCCGAGCCGCGTCGAACGTTCTTTCACATCGCAGCTGACCGAGCTTTTTATAAATGAAAGCAGTTCCCGGTTCGTGTACATACCGTTGGACCTGACATCCACCACGAAGGTACACCTGTCCGGGACAATATTGTGTTGCGTTCCCGCATTTATCTGAGTCACAGTCATTTTGACAGCCCCGAGATACGGGGAGACCTCCGGAAACCGATACGTGCGGAACCATTCAATATCCTCGATGGCCTTATATATGGCATTGACACCCGCCTCACGGGCTGCATGGCCGCTTTTCCCCACGGCCGTACAATCCAGCACCATCAGTCCCTTCTCCGCCACCGCCATTTCCATCTTCGTAGGTTCACCGACAATACCGAGGTCAATGTTCCCGATTTCCGGAAATATCATCTCGATGCCGCCTTTGCCACAGACCTCTTCTTCAGCCGTGGCCGACCATATCAGTCTATACGGCTGGGGTCTGGATGTCAGTTCAATGTAGGCAGCAAGGAGTGCGACCACCGATGCGCCGTCGTCATTGGTACCAAGTCCATAGAGACGTCCGTTTTCATTGACAGGAACAAACGGGTCTCGGGTATAGCTGGGAGCAGGGCGGACAGTGTCGATATGGGCATTGAGCAGAATCACAGGCAGATCCGCGGAGTTTTCGCCGGATTCCAGCCAGAGATTGTTGCCGGCACGATGCGGGGGCAATCCGTTACGGATCAGCCACGATTCCAGCATGTCGGCGACTTCATTTTCCTGTCTGCTGAAAGATGGTATCCTCACCATCTCCTCCAGAAGTTGCAAAAGACTGTCCATAGCCGATTATTTTATAATGGTACCGGACGGCGTACCGAGTGACGCGGCATCTGTGATGACCACTTTCAAGACGCCTGAGCGGAGGGCCGAAAAGGCATTGTCCAGTTTCGGAATCATCCCACCCGAGATTATTCCATTGGATTTCAGCAAGTTATAGCTTTCCTGCGTGATTTCCGGGATGACGCTGTCCTCATCTTCAGGGTCAGACAGCACGCCTTTCTTCTCGAAGCAGAATGTAAGCACGGTTTCTTCGCGGGAGGCCAATGCCGCAGCAACTGAAGTGGCGATTGTGTCGGCATTGGTGTTCAGCAGACCGCATGAAGGCGAGAACGACAGAGGTGCGACAACAGGTGTCACCCCGTCCCTGACAAGACGCGAAAAGACATCTGCATTGACCTCATCAATATCACCGACATAGCCGTAGTCAATGGTTCCAGCCGGGCGTTTATGCGCCTTCATGCAGGCAAAGTCTGCACCTGTAATACCGACGGCATTTACGCCAAGTGATTGAAGGTCAGCGACAATGCTCTTGTTGACCAGACCGCCGTAAACCATTGTCACCACCTCCAGCATCGACGCGTCAGTAATTCTGCGCCCCTCTGCCATGGCACCGCCGACTTTTATCACATTTACAGGCATAGTCCTTCGAGCATTCTTTTCATGACGACCTGAGCGGAGACGACACGGTTCGCGGCTTCCGGAATCACCAGACTCTGAGGCGAATCGATGACTTTATCGGTCACGATCATGTTCCTGCGGACCGGGAGGCAATGCATGAAATAGGCATTGTCCGTAACCGCCATCTGACGCGCGCCGACTGTCCAGCTCATATCCTTGCTGAGAATCTGTCCGTAATGTTCGTAGGAAGCCCAGTTTTTCGCATAAATGAAGTCCGCGCCCTCGAACGCCTTCATCTGGTCGCGTTCCACCTTCGCGTTGCCGGCAAACTCTGGAGCAAGGTCATAGCCCTCAGGGCAAGTTATCACGAAATCGACATCGGCGGCGTTCATCCATTGTGTAAATGAATTCGGGACCGCCTGAGGAAGGGCTTTCGGATGCGGAGCCCAGCTCAGTACCACCTTCGGGCAATCCTTTTTCTTGTATTCGTCAATGGTAATGAGGTCGGCAAATGCTTGGCAAGGATGCACCGTAGCTGATTCCAGACTGATGACCGGCTTGCCGGAATATTCTATGAACTGCCTGATAATGCTTTCGTTATAGTCGAAATCGCGGTCTTCGAACTTGGCAAATGAGCGCACGCCTATCATATCGCAATAGCTTCCGATGACCGGAATGGCTTCACGCAGATGCTCCGACTTGTCGCCGTCCATGACAACCCCCATCTCCGTTTCAAGTTTCCAGCTCTCTCCATTGATATTCAGCACGATAGCATTCATGCCGAGATTCATTGCGGCCTTCTGGCTGCTGAGTCTGGTACGGAGGCTGCTGTTGAAGAACACCAGAATTATCGTCTTGTTCTTGCCGAGATGCTGCCACGCGAACGGTGTCTGTTTTACCTGGCGGGCTTCCTGCAGCGCCTGCTTCAGGTCGCCGATATCGCTTACATTAAGGAACTGTTTCATATCCGATGGTTTAAAGAATTGATTTCAAGGCAGTTATGAACCGCCCAGCTTCTTCCTTCGTCAGGACAAGCGGAGCGAGGAGGCGGACCATATCCGTTCCTGCCACGCCTGTAAATATATGATGGTCGAAAAGCAGGGACTTGCGGATCTGGGCTACCGGTTCATTGAACTGGATGCCGAGCATAAGTCCACGCCCACGCACCTCGCGGATCCGCGGCGATGCAGGAACATTGTCTTTCAGCCACTTGCCTACTTCGAGCGCATTATGCACAAGGTCTTCCTTCTTCATGATGTCAATGACGGCCAACGCGGCTGCCATGGCCAGATAGTTTCCGCCGAATGTCGTCCCGAGCATGCCTTTGGTCGCCTGAAAATCAGGAGAAATCAGCACGCCGCCTATCGGAAAGCCGTTCCCCATGCCTTTCGCTACGGTTATGAGATCCGGGACAATTCCGGCCCACTGGTGCGCGAAGAATCTGCCTGTACGTCCATAACCGCTCTGGACCTCGTCCAGGATAAGACAAGCGCCATATTTTCGGGTCAATGTCCTAAGGTCCTGAAGAAAAACGTCAGAAGGGACATTGATGCCGCCGACTCCCTGGATGCCTTCGATTATCACGCCTGCGACATCTCCTTTCGCGAGTTCGGCCTCAACTGCAGCAGAATCATTCAAGTCCACGAAAGTGACATTATGATGAGCATTGAACGGCGAGACGTATTTCGGGTTGTCGGTCACGGCGACCGCTCCGGAAGTGCGTCCGTGGAAACTGCGGCGGAATGCGATGATGCGGTCCTTGCCGGTATGGAAAGATGCCAGTTTGAGAGCATTTTCATTGGCCTCGGCACCGGAGTTTATGAGGAACAGGGACCAGTCTTCCAGTCCTGACATCTCCCCGATTTTCTTCGCAAGTTCCTCTTGCATAGGGTTTTTCACGCTGTTCGAATAGAAGCCTATCCTGTTCAGCTGAGCGGTTATCGCCGCCACGTATTCCGGATGGCAGTGCCCTACGGAAATCACCGCATGCCCGCCGTAAAGGTCCAGGTATTCCTGCCCCTTGTCATCTATGATATGACATCCGTGAGCCTTCACTGGAGTCACATCGAAAACACTATATACGTCGAAAAGGTTCATTTGATTCAATGATTTATTATCCGGGCTTCACGTCGCTTAGAAACGGTTGCCCTTCAGATTAAGGCCGGCGGTCTCAGGCAGGCCGAACATCAGGTTCATGTTCTGCACGGCCTGACCGGAAGCGCCTTTCACAAGATTGTCTAGAACGCTGATAATGTGCAGCCTGTCGCCGTATTTCTTCACATTCACCACGCACTTGTTGGTATTGGTCACCATTTTCACGTCAGGATTCATGTCAATGACATTGACGAAAGGTGCATCGGCATAGTAATCCCCGTACAGGCGGACAGCCTCATTTTCAGTCATTTCCGTCTTCATATATGCGGAAATCAGGATACCTCTGCTGAAGCAGCCGCGGATGGGGATGAAATCCAGTTCGCCTCCGAAAGACGGGGCCAGACGGTGCAATGTCCCCCCCACTTCGCCCAGATGCTGATGCGTAAACGGCTTGTACACAGAGAGATTGTCCGTCCGCCAGCTGAAATGTGTGGTTTCCGAAGGCTTCTGGCCGGCACCGGTAGAACCGGTAATTCCGGTCACATGGATTTCCGTAAGCCTGTCCGCATCAGCGAGCGGCAGGAGAGCCAGCTGCATGGCAGTAGCGAAGCATCCCGGATTCGCGATATGCGAGGCTTTCACGATATCAGCCTTGAACGCTTCCGGAAGACCATATACGAAATCTTCCGCATCAGAGGCCAGGCGGAAATCATTGCTCAGGTCAATGATTTTTCCCGTATAGGTCCCTGGCAGCGAGTGAACATAGGATTTCGATTTACCGTGACCGGAACAGAGGAAAATCACATCGGCATTGTCCAGATCGGCATTCTCACAGAAAAGCATATCCGTCTCACCCACAAGGTCCTGATGGACTTGCCAAACGGGATTCCCGGCATTGCTGCCGCTCTGGGCAAAGGTAATCTCCGCATCGGGATGTCCTTTCAGGATACGCATAAGTTCTCCTGCCGTATATCCCGCCGCCCCTACTATTCCGACTCTTATCTTGTCTGTCATGTCCTAAAGTTCTTGTTCCAGTTTTTCGCCTTCTTCCTTGTGGTTCGCATAATACACGCGGAGCGGTGTGGAAAGCACCTTGATGAAGCCCTTGGCATCGTCGCTGGTCCAGCCCTTCTGCATCTCGCCATATTCTCCGAACTTGGTCTTTACCAGGTCATCGGCAGAATCCACACCTACCGTAGAGAAGCAATACGGCCGCAGTTCCATAATGACCGTACCTGTAACATTTCTCTGACTTTCCTCCAGCATCGCTTCAATATCCCTCATCACCGGCTCCAGGTACTGGCTTTCATGGAGAAACATTCCGTACCAGTTGGCCACCTGGTCTTTCCAGTATTGCTGCCACTTGCTCAGGGTGTATTTTTCCAGGAACTTGTGGGCTCCTATTATCAGCATCGGCGCAGCAGCCTCGAAGCCGACGCGGCCCTTGATGCCGATGATGGTGTCGCCCACATGCATATCACGGCCGATACCATAAGGAGCTGCAATGGATTCGATTTTCTGGATGGCCTTTATCTTGTCATCGAAGTGCTCGCCGTTCACGCCCACGATCTGCCCTTTCTCGAATTCCAGGCGGACAAGTTCCGTTCCTTCTTTCGTAACTTGCTTCAGGTAAGCACTTTCCGGAAGTCCCTGTGCTGAGTCAAGTATTTCTCCGCCACAGATGGAAGTTCCCCACAGACCCACATTGTACGAGTATTTCAGTTTTTTGAAGTCGGCTTCGAAACCGTGGCTGTTCAGATAGTCCACCTCATACTGACGGGACAATGCCATGTCCCTGGTAAGGGTGATGATTTCGATTCCCGGCGCCATGACAAGGAAGGTCATGTCGAAACGGACCTGATCATTGCCCGCACCGGTAGAGCCGTGCGCTATGGCATCGGCGCCGATTTCCTTGGCGTATTTGGCGATTGCCATTGCCTGGAATATGCGCTCCGATGAAACTGAAATGGGGTAGGTGCCGTTACGGAGAACATTGCCGTAAATCATATAACGGATGCTCTTGTCGTAATATTCCCTGGTAACGTCGAGGGTGACATAGGCTTTCGCGCCCAGCCTGTAGGCGTTTTCTTCATTGGCCTTCAGCTGTTCCGGGGAGAATCCTCCGGTATTTGCGCAGGCCGCATAGACTTCGTATCCCTTTTCTCTGGTGAGATACATTACATTGAACGAGGTATCCAGACCGCCGCTGAATGCGACAACAACTTTCTTGGGCATGGTTATGAGACTTTCTTGTGGAACATACTTGAGATTTTCATCCATAGATGGAGCAGTTTGTCATGGCTCGCGCGTGCTTCCGGCTGGGCAGCAGGCTTTTCCGCAGGATCATAGAGCATTCCGGTACAGAGGCAACGGGTGTAGTTGTTCCTGGTGAGCACGTCGAAGTTTATGCAGCTGGAGCAGCCTTTCCAGAAAACGGGGTCCGCTGTCAATTCGGAGAACGTCACGGGCTTGTAGCCAAGTTCAGTATTGATTTTCATGACTGCGAGTCCGGTAGTGAGTCCGAACAGCTTGGCATTCGGGAAACGCTTCCTGGAGAGTTCGAATGCGGCATGTTTTATGGTCTTCGCAAGTCCGAATCCTCTGTATTCCTGTTTCACGATAAGTCCGGAGTTGGCCACGAATTCTTCGTGATCCCAGGATTCAATGTAGCAGAATCCGGCAAAGTCTTCGCCATGCATAGCGATAATGGCTTTCCCTTCGAGCATTTTCTGTTTCACATATTCAGGGTTTCGTTTTGCGATGCCTGTTCCCCTGATTTTCGTGGCATCCTCTATGGTCTTGAGGATCTCATCCACATACGTCAAATGCTTTTCAGTCGCGACTCCGACTGTAAAATCATCTATTGTCATCGTTTTATATTTTTAACTATTTTTCTGACTAGATTAGTCGGGCGGAAATGCCCGGTATGATGCGCTCAATTTCCGCCAATATCTCATCGGCTTCCGTTTCCGCGCGCAGGACAATGAGAATAGTGTCGTCCCCCGCGATTGTCCCCATAATCTTGTGGGACAATGCATTGTCAATGACGGAGGCCACCATGTTCGCGTATCCCGGCCTGGTTTTCAAGACGCCTGCCTGTCCGGAAAACTCTATGCTCCTGATTCCGGAAATGATGTGTGATGACTCATGGGCACGATAGGATACTCCCGGTGTCTCCAGAACGGAGGGCATGTCTTCAGGCAGCCTGTACCGATATTCACCCGCTGCATCGGGGGTTTTCGCCACCTGAAGTTCTTTCAGGTCTCTGGACAGAGTAGCCTGTGTAACGACAATACCATTATCTGCAAGCATCGAGAGGAGCTCCTCCTGATTGCCCACCTTGCTGGAAAATATGATTTTCCGCAGCATCTCCAGACGTTTCTGCCTAAGACTCATATACTTGTTTCGCTTCTTATATGTTTGCTATTCATATACCGATGCACCGGAATACTGGCTGTGCGATTATATATCGACCTAATGTGCTATGCGATTATACACCGGCTTAATATGTTGTACGATTATCACCGGCCGAATATGCCGCCGAATAACATTTATGCTTAACACACCGCCAAACACTTAACCGCCCAATCAGCCTTCCCAATGATCTGCATTCGCAATCTCCGCAATGCATAACTGTATATTTATACATTATTTTCGATTACGGATGCAAATTTATACAAAAACTATACATCCGCAAAATTTTCTTTGAATAAGTTTGCAAAGATTTGTGGAGGACATCCGAGGGCCGACGTTTTTCAGAAGACAGCCAAATTCGAACAACCTGCACATCTGATTTTAGCTTATATCGCTGAGTGTCAATAAAATACAGCAATCACTAAAAGCCAGGTTATATAAAAAATAGGGTAACCTGACTTTCGGCTTTTCTCATAACTATCTATGAATCAATACTTTCTACCGCCAACCAAGTGCAGGTTGTTCGGTTTTTCTCTCTAATCATGCCTCACGGAAACAGTCATGTCCGGCAACAAGAAGCCGCCGTGAGGACCAGGCCCTCCTGCTTCGCAGGCACCTCCCTCTAGTGCCGAGGGCGGCAAGTCCTCACGGAGGCAACCTTGTTGCTGAGCCATTTACACGGTCAATAAGTTTCTCAATGTTGCCTGCAGTCGGAATCCTACGGAGCTGAGCAGGAGCGCCTACTGAAATTTGTCCGGTAGAAGGTAGGGTTCCACGGACAAGTAGCTAAAAATCAATAACTTGTCCGGAGAAAGGCGGGTTCCCACGGACAAACTGCACAGCCGAGGGCAACAAAAATCAGGAAAAGCGGTTTGTCGCATTGTTCAGAATCTATCCGAGGATAATGGGAGACCAGCGAAGCGATTCGGAGAACACCAAGAGGTTCTGAAATCAGAAAAGAGAAAAAGAAAAGAGGCGCAGAGAATAGCGGAAGGATGCAGGGAATGTCAACTAAGAGAAGAAGAGAACACAATATAGAGAACAAGATAACAAGATAACAAGATAACAAGATAACAAGATAACAAGATAACACAAGAGAACAAGAGAAGATGAAGAAGAAGATATGAGATAGAAGAGATAGAGATGGAGAGATGAGAAAGAGAAGATGAGATGGAGTAAAAGAAGATAGAAAGAGAGAAGACAGAAAGAATAAAAGAATAAGAGAAGAGACGCAGAGACCAGCGAAGCGATGCGGAGAGCAGCAAGTGACTCAGAGAACCGGGAAAGGATGCGGGGAATATCGAAGAAACTCTGAAGAAGTCGGAGGAAAGTTGAGAAACTTGAAATAACTTTGTTATCTTTGAATGCCGGACGAAAAAGCCAAGCAAAGAAGCTAGGCATATACGCCATGTAAGCATGAAAAAATAAGTTGGTAAAGATTTGTGAAGGATTTTCGAGGATAGATTTCTTTTCGAAGATGGAGTGTACTGGACGTACACGACTGATGAGAAAAGGAATATAGACCGAAAAGACGAGCAAAGATTACCAAGTTATTTTTTAAGGATTACTAGACAAGGGAGCCGGAAGAAAAAGCAAGGTAACTACTTACAATGACAGACAACAAGAAGGAAGTGGAGCGTGCGGAGCTTCACAGGACCATCTGGGCAATAGCCGATGAGATGAGAGGGTCCGTGGACGGATGGGACTTCAAGTCCTACATCCTGGGAATGCTCTTTTACAGATACATAAGCGAGAACATCACCACGTATATCAACCGCGGCGAATGGGAAACCGGGAACAAGGACTTCAACTATGCGGATCTGGAAGATAGCGTAGCAGAGGGCATCAGAGATGAGATGGTGAGCGTGAAGGGATTTTTCATCCTGCCGTCACAGCTTTTCGAAAACGTATGCAAAGTCTGTGACACAGACGACAATCTGAACACAACACTCGAGAGCATTTTCAAAGCCATCGAAAGTTCAGCCAAAGGCACCGCAAGCGAGGACGATTTCAAGGGGCTGTTCGCCGATCTCGACGTGAATTCCAACAAATTAGGCGCGACCGTCATCAAGAGGAACGAGAAACTCGTCAAACTCCTGAGAGGAATCGCGTCAATGAAATTGGGTGATTATCAGGACAATACCATCGACGCTTTCGGTGACGCCTATGAATACTTGATGGGAATGTACGCATCCAATGCCGGCAAGTCAGGCGGAGAGTACTATACCCCGCAGGAAGTGAGCGAACTCCTTACCAGACTGGCGACAGTGGGCAAGACGGAGGTCAATAAAGTTTACGACCCGGCATGCGGTTCAGGCTCATTGCTGCTGAAGGCCGCGAAGATATTGGGAAAGGACAATGTCCGCCAAGGCTTCTTCGGCCAGGAAATCAATCTCACGACATATAACCTGTGCAGGATCAATATGTTCCTGCACGACATCGACTATGACAAGTTCGACATAGCATGCGAGGATACGCTGCTTTCGCCTCAGCATTGGGATGACGAGCCGTTCGAGGTGATAGTTTCGAATCCGCCGTACTCCACCAAGTGGAAGGGCGACGACGACATCACATTGATCAATGATCCGAGGTTCGCGCCGGCAGGCGTGCTTGCACCGAAATCGAAGGCGGACCTGGCGTTCATCATGCATTCGCTGGCGTGGCTGGCGAGCAATGGAACAGCGGCAATCGTTTGTTTCCCGGGCGTGATGTACAGAGGCGGCTCGGAGAAGAAAATCAGGCAGTATCTCATTGACAACAACTATGTTGACTGCATTATACAGCTGCCGGACAATCTGTTTTTCGGCACCAGCATCGCGACCTGCATCATGGTACTGAAGAGGGCCAAGAAAGACAACGGCACACTGTTCATCGACGCCTCCAAGGAATGTGTCAAGGTCACGAACAGCAACAAGCTCACCGACGAGAATATCCGGCACATTCTGGAGATTTTCACGGAGAGAAAGGATGTGTAGTATGTAAGCAGGCTGGTGGCCAATGACGAGATAGCGAAGAGCGACTACAATCTGTCGGTTTCGACATATGTCGAGCAGGAGGACACGCGTGAGAAGGTCGATATCGTAAAGCTCAATGCTGAACTTGCGGAAATCGTGTCACGGGAGAATGTGCTGAGAGCGGAGATTGACAAGATTATTAACGAAATTGAGATATAATGTCATTGTGCTATTTCGGAGTGGAAGGTAATGACGAAGCCGCTCGGGTGAGGAGCGGCTCCGATACTGACGGGCGTTCAGACAAGGCTGTCCGCCTACCGGTTACGGTAGTGGGCCTTCACGTAAACCTTTTTGACTCCGACCATTCTGAAATGGCCTCTGACAAAAACAGGTTTGTGAGCTGCTCTGCACTCTGTGTCAGGGCGCTCGTCAAACTTGATGATAATGGATATTTTCATGTTGCATAAATGATTTGTAAGCTTGAGAGCTGAGAGCGGCCTTTGAGAGTACTTCCGTCAGTATATCTCTAAAACGCAAAAAGCACTCACCCGTGGGCGAATGCTTTTTAAAATAAGTTTGACGAGCCCCTCAACCATTCACATGAAAATCTCCGACACAAAGGTAAGCAATTAAACTGATGGGGTGGAGTGGAAAACACTAGAGGATGTCTGTAAGAAGGTGTTTGCGGGAGGCACTCCCACATCTTCAAATAGTTCATACTATGGTGGAGACATTCCTTGGTTAAGGTCTGGTGAAGTTAATTTCAATGAGATTAATTCCACAGAAAAGACTATAACAGAAGAAGGTTATAAGTCATCCTCTGCAAAATGGATTGAGAAACACAGTGTATTGATTGCAATGACAGGTGCAACAGTGGCAAGGTCTGCAATGACAATGATAGATCTTACAGCCAATCAGTCTGTTTGTGCGTTAACCCCTGACAGAAGCATCCTCTCTTATAGGTACTTATATTATTGGATATCTAGATCTTACCTTCAATTAAAGGGAATGGCACAAGGAGCATTAACTAGTCTTAATCTTAACATTATTAAAGCCCTCGAAATTCCAGTGCCGCCTCTTCCTGTGCAGGAAGAGATCGTGAGAGTGTTAGATGCGTTTACAGAACTGCAAGCAGAACTGCAAGCAGAACTGCAAGCAGAACTGCAAAAAAGATTACAACAATATAACTATTACAGGGATAATCTTCTCTCGGTTTATTCTGATTCAAATACTGTTCGGATTTTAGAACTTCAGCAATGTGTAAGTCCTGATTGCAGCATGTCATATGGTGTAGTCCAACCAGGGGAAGACTTTATTGGTGGAATCCCTGTGGTAAGACCTGTTGATTTATCAGGACGAATCATTCATAATAATAAAGGAATTAAAACTGTAAAACCCATACTTTTAAAGGCATATTCAAGAACAGAACTAAAAGGAGGGGAACTCCTTGTTTGTGTAAGAGGAACGACAGGAGTTGTTGCATTTGCTGGTGAAGATTTAAAAGGAGGAAATGTCACAAGAGGTATTGTGCCTTTAAGATTTAACCACTTAGTGAATTCTAATTATATGTACCACCTTTTCAATTCAAGGTTTGTCAAGAAACAGATTGAAAATAAAACACAGGGAGCAGCATTACAACAAATAAATGTAGGAGACTTAAAGAAGATTTCAATTCCCGTTCCTCCTCTCGAAGAACAGAATCGCATTGTCGCCATCCTTGACCGCTTCGACACCCTCACCAACGACCTGACTTCAGGTCTTCCGGCAGAAATGGAAAAGCGCAGGCAGCAGTATGAGTTTTATCGTGACAAGTTATTGACCTTCAAAAGAAAAGAGGCATAAGATATGGCAAAGAAAGAACATAAAGGAGTAATCTACATTCTGACCAATCCTTCCTTTCCTGATTACGTCAAGATCGGGTATGCCACCGATATTGAACAGAGGCTGAAGCAACTCAACAGGAGTGAAACCATCCCTTTTGCATTCAGGGTGTATGCCATCTATGAGGTGGAGAGTGATCTTACTGACAAGGAACTCCACAAGCTGATTGACAGCCTGAACCCCGACTTGAGAAGGTCCTTTCAGGTTCTCAGATTGCAATATACCTTTTGGCAGCGAGGTTACCTTCGTTGAAGACGAGTCAGTCGTGGCGACAGTCCTTGATGACAGGCACATCCTTTATAAGGGACAGACAACATCCCTGTCAGCCCTTGCACGGGAACTGAAACACTTTGACCACCCTGTCCAGGGAACACTATGGTTCAAATACAAGGGTGAGGTGCTGAATGACTTAAGATTAAGACTTGAAAAAAGATAATAACCTATGTCCCAATACAATATCATTGCTGAAAGTGCAGAATACACTGTGGTCTCGGAATATGAGCACGCGGTGAGCACGTCCGAGGCGTACCAGAGTGAGGCTGAGCTGGAGAAAGAGTTCATCAGACTCCTTGGGGAGCAGGGCTATGAGTATCTGCCGATCCATACGGAGGCGGACCTCGTATCCAATCTCCGCACAAGTCTGGAGAAGCTGAACGACTACCATTTCACCGACAATGAATGGGAGCACTTCTTCAACGAGTGCATTGCCAACAAGAACGATGATATTGTAGCCAAGACCGCCAGAATACAGGAAGATTACATCCAGGTCCTGAAGAGGGACAACGGGGAAAGCCGGAACATCTACCTCATCGACAAGAAGAATATCCACAACAATTTCGTCCAGGTCATCAACCAATATGTCGAGGAAGGCGGAAACTATGACACGAGGTACGACGTGACCGTACTTGTAAACGGACTCCCCCTCGTACACATTGAACTGAAACGCCGTGGCGTACAGCTGAAAGAGGCGTTCAACCAGATAAACCGCTATCAGCGGGACAGTTTCTGGGCAGGAAGCGGACTTTACGAGTACGTGCAGATATTTGTCATCTCGAACGGGACCAACACGAAATACTACTCGAACACCACCCGCGCAAACCATCTGAAAGAGCAGGAAGTTGGAGGGCGGAACAAGTCCAGAAAGACCAGCAACTCATTCGAGTTCTCTTCCTTCTGGGCCGACAGCAACAA
>QWCB01004025.1_pt1 | contig 19526 bp, 20 predicted proteins | sample 1972511 | NCBI WGS metagenome assembly QWCB01 (sample SAMN09866719, study PRJNA288562) | Human gut metagenome isolate term5_stool, whole genome shotgun sequencing... | isolation source: gut | host: Homo sapiens | place: USA: California
TACACCAACCGCAACACACATACAACGCATCACGGCCAGAACAATAAAAATCAACCAACACAAAAAGTACATTGGCACACTATTGAGTTCTCAAACATCATCCGCACACCACAACAAAAATTAACCAAACGTTAACCCTCTTGCGGCGGCCCGAACAACCTTACCCAACAAGCTCAACCAAAGTCAAACCCGCCGAACAAACATTGCCCGAACATCTACCACCAGTTAACCTCCCGGCTACCTCGCGGCGACCTCGATAAATATACGCACACCCCCAACAAACAACAAATCCCCAGGTAGTTCACCGAAACGGTGTGTTACATGGGGACGTCGCCAAGCACTGCTGCCTAGTAGAGCTCTTCCTCCTGAGTGCGCTCGATGGTCGCCCCCAGCGTTTGCAGGTTCTCTACAAAGTTGGGATATCCGCGATCGATGTGGAAAACATCGTGGACGGTAGTCGTCTCATCTGCACAGAGCGCAGAGAGCACCAAACCGGCGCCCGCGCGAATGTCGGAGCTCCAGACATGCGTTGAAGACAACCGCTCCTGGCCGCGGATGACAACATGGTGGCCATCCACCTGAGCGTCGGCGCCGAGGCGCAACATCTCATCGACGAATCGGAAACGGGACTCGAACACGTTCTCCGTAATGATGGAAGTACCTTCCGCAACCGCGGACAGTCCAATAGCGATGGGCTGAAGATCCGTTGGAAAGCCTGGGTAAGGCAGCGTTTGGTAGTCCACGGCGGTGGGGCGCCCATCCATACGCACGCGGAAGCCGTTGACATAGTCCTCAATATCGGCACCGGCCGACTTGAGCTTTTCCAAAGGCAGGTGCAGGTGCTTGGGAGCGATGCCGCCCACCGTAATATCTCCGCGCGTCATGACTGCGGCATAGGCCCACGTCCCGGCCACGATGCGGTCACCGATGACCTCGTGTTCCGTCGGCTGAAGCTTGTCCACACCGCGAATCGTGATGGTGGACGTACCTTCACCAGTGATGTCAGCACCCATTTCCTTAAGCATCAGGCACAGATCGACGATTTCCGGTTCGCGGGCGGCGTTGTGGAGCTGAGTTTCGCCGTCGGCAAGCACGGCAGCGGTAAGAATATTCTCTGTGGCGCCCACAGAGGGGAAATCGAGCTTGATGCTTGCGCCGTGCAGGTGGTCAACCTCCGCTACGACGGCACCGTGCTCAATACGCGTGCTCGCACCCATTTTTTCGAGTCCGGACTGGTGCATGTCCAAGGGGCGGGAGCCAATGGCATCTCCACCCGGCAAAGCCACCTTGGCGTGACCGCACCGCGCCGTCAGCGGACCTAGCACGCACACGGACGCGCGGAACTGCCGCACGGCGTCGAAGTCCGCGTTGGAGTGCAGCTCGGCCGGAGTGGTGATGCGCACTGTGTGGCCATCGATCTCCACTGAGCACCCGAGACCTTCGAGGACCTTGCGCATCAGGGGAACATCAAGAATTTCAGGACAGTTGGTCAGCGTGGTCGTGCCCTCCGCCAACAGTGCCGCAGCCATCAGCTTCAGCACACTGTTTTTGGCACCGTCCACCTTGACGGTGCCCTGCAGGCGCGCCCCACCGGAGACAATAAATTGGTCTTTCACGCCCACCCAACTTACCTACAATCAGGGCAGCGCGCCGATACGACGGGCCGCATTGACCGCTTCATAGCGGGTGTGGGCACCCAGTTTGCGCATGACAGAACGCAGATAAGACTTCACCGTTTCGGCTCCGATGCCCATTTCCTCTGCCGCCTCAACGTTGGTGTGCCCCAACGCCACGCAAGACAAAACATCGAGCTCGCGCGCAGACAACTTGGTGGTCTGCTTCACGCGCACCGGGGAGACCATCTGGTCGCAGAGGGCTTCCAATTCCTTGCGGAGGTCCTCATCGTTGACGCGGTTAGCCAGCATCCGCAGCTTGGAGTGCGTCGAGCGCACCTGCTCCCATTCGGCGCCGTTCATCACGTGCCCGCGAGCGGCGCCGCCCTTGCCCCCATCGGCGCGGCGCAGTGCGGAATTAACCGCTAAATCCTGCTCGAGGCAGCGGGCGGTCATGGTGACCTCCTCGATGACCTTGTCACCCAAGCGGACCGGCGAATGAACACCAACATAAAGAACGCCGCGGATCTCACGCTGCACAGTCACCGGCACCGCCACGATGGAGTGCAGTCCCTCATCCTGGATGTAACGGTCGTTCTCGTGGCTGATCGTCGTGGCGCGGGTGTAATCGGATACACCTACAGCGCGGCGAGTGCTGACAACGCGCCCGCCGACGCCCACATTCGCGTCAATCACCAAGTTCTGCAAGGCCGGGGTGCGCAGACCTACCCAGTGGGTAATCTGCAAACGATTATCCGGCAGCAAGGTTCCGTACATCGTAACGGGAATTCCCGTTGCGGTCTTCAGCGACGATAGCGCTGCGCGTACGGCTTCGTCATCATCCTTGAGTCGGTGCGGCTCCATGAGGCTCTCTCTTACTCGGGGGTAACCAGCAGGTGCACCCACATTCCCCGCCTGAAACGGGGGTAGGTGAACACTATTTGCGAAGTATAACCGTCCGACGGGGGTAATTCTAAATCGCACCGCGCCCTACTCCGTCACCCCAAATCCCACATACCATGCCCGAATGCTCTGTTCAGAATTTATATACTACTTTGTCTAGTAGCGGGGTGTAAGGTGTCTGCTGTACATCGGAAGTTATTTACAAGGAGTCCACATCGTGGCTGTATACGACAACATTCTAGAAACCATCGGCGGAACCCCGCTGGTCCGCCTCAACCGTTTGACCGAGGGCCTCGGCGCCGAGGTGCTCGTGAAGGTTGAGTCCTTCAACCCCGCAAATTCCGTCAAGGACCGCATCGCCAAGGCGATTGTCGACACCGCCGTAGAAGCCGGCGAGCTGAAGCCGGGCGGCACCATCGTTGAAGCCACCTCCGGCAACACCGGTATTGGCTTGGCGCTTGTCGGCGCAGCCCAGGGTTACAAGGTCATCCTGACCATGCCGGAGACCATGTCTAACGAGCGCAAGGTGCTGCTGCGCGCTTATGGCGCTGAGATCGTGTTGACCCCGGGCGCTGCCGGAATGAAGGGTGCCGTAGAGAAGGCCAACGAAATTATTGCCGAAACCCCCAACGCGATCCTGGCTTCCCAGTTCGCTAATGAAGCAAACCCGAAGATCCACGAGGCAACCACCGGCCCCGAGATCTGGGAGGACGCCGAGGGCAAGGTTGATGCTTTCGTAGCCGGCGTCGGCACCGGCGGCACCGTCACCGGCGTTGGTCGCTACCTGCGCTCCCAGAACCCGGATACCTACTTGGTAGCTGTAGAGCCCTCCGACTCCCCCGTCCTGTCCGAGGGCAAGGCAGGCCCGCACAAGATCCAGGGCATCGGCGCTAACTTCGTCCCGGAGGTTCTGGACCGCGAGATCCTCAACGAGGTTCTCACCGCCACCACCGAGGAATCTGTCTCCACTGCCCGCAAGCTGGCCACCGAGGAGGGCCTGCTCGTCGGCATTTCCTCCGGTGCCAACGTCTCCGCTGCTCTCAAGCTGGCTGCACGCGAAGAGTTCAAGGGCAAGACCATCGTGGTTGTCGCCCCGGACTTTGGTGAGCGTTATGTCTCCACCATCCTCTTCGAGGACATCCGCGAGGCTTAGAGTTCCCAGCGTGGCTTTCCGCGGGGCGTCGCAAAGCGCACTGCGGTGAGCACCCCGAATAAAAGCGCCCTCTGTGCTAGGGGGCGCTTTTTCTTTCTAGATAGGATGGTTTGCATGCACATCTTGAAGATGATTCGTGAAGACCTCGCCAACGCGCGCGAGCATGATCCGGCCGCGCGCGGCGACGTCGAGAACGCCGTGGTCTACTCCGGCCTCCACGCTATTTGGGCGCACCGCATTGCCCACCGCATGTGGAAGCGTGGCTGGCGCGGGCCGGCACGCATCTTGGCCCAGGTGAACCGCTTCTTCACCGGAATTGAGATCCACCCCGGCGCCACAATTGGTCGGCGCTTCTTCATTGACCACGGAATGGGAATCGTCATTGGTGAGACTGCCGAGATCGGCGATGGCGTTATGCTTTACCACGGTGTCACGCTCGGCGGCCAAGTTCTCACGCAGACAAAGCGCCACCCAACGATTGGGGATAATGTGACTATCGGCGCCGGCGCCAAGGTGCTGGGCCCCATCACTATCGGTGAGGGCTCCGCGGTAGGCGCTAACGCCGTGGTGACGAAAGATGTGCCCGCGTATCACACCGCTACGGGTATTCCCGCTAAGAACCGTCCTCGCAAGAAGGACGAACGCATCAAGCTGGTGGACCCGGACTACTACATCTAAGGGCGGCCGACTCCGTATTTAGAGGCTGCCCTCGCGGGCGGTCAACCGCTGGTACTCGGGGTTCTTCTCGATGAACCGCGCCACGGCGCTGCACGTTGGGATGACTTGGCGGGCTATCGTCGAGTCATCATCCAACGCCGCCTTGATCAGAGGCTTGGACAGGCCTTGGCCTTGAAAAGACTCAAAAATTTCCGTGTGCGTAAATTCGCGCGTGGTGGCGGAGTCACTGTATTCAGCGAAGCCTGCTTCCTCGCCATCGACGGTGATGACGAAGCGGGATCGATCGGTTTGGTGCGCAACTGAAGTAGTCATGGTGCCCCATTAAACCAAAAAGCAGCAGACCACTAGAGCAACTCCGGGGGAACAAGGAAACAAAAGAGCCCCCTCCAGTACTGGAGGGGGCTTTCTTGTGGCCAGAGCCAGGATCGACCTGGCGACCCCACACTTTTCAGGCGTGTGCTCTACCGACTGAGCTATCTGGCCAGAAGCCACAAGGACTTCGGCGACCCTGACGGGACTTGAACCCGCGACCTCCGCCGTGACAGGGCGGCGCGCTAACCAACTGCGCCACAGGGCCATTTTCAATTATCTCTTGTGCGCTGGGCACGAATAAGTACTCTACACAAAGCTTGAGAAACACACCAAATCAGCATGTCATATACGGTTTTTAAGAGTAAAGAAGTACCGTCCACGCGACTGCCGCACAGCACCTAGACCTATCGGTCCCGACCCCGCCTTGAGTGGGCTATGACAAGCAAAACAATTCAAGCCTCGAAGCGTGTTTCTACAAACACCGCTCCGAGGCTTGGTATGGCGACCCTGACGGGACTTGAACCCGCGACCTCCGCCGTGACAGGGCGGCGCGCTAACCAACTGCGCCACAGGGCCATACATATTGACTTATGTACCAACACGTTAGTGTTGGTACCCCCAACGGGATTCGAACCCGTGCCGCCGCCGTGAAAGGGCGGTGTCCTAGGCCGCTAGACGATGGGGGCCCGTTGCCTTGAGGCAACTTTGTAAAAATATACTGGAGACATCCCTACTTAACCAAATCGCCCCGGCAGAAAGGCGGAAAACCATGGCTGACCAGCGCGATACTTGCTCCTGCCACGAGCCCGGCGTTCACGGCTACAACTCCGATAGCGAGCAAAAGGCAAAATACTTAGCGCGTCTCAAGCGCATCGAGGGCCAAACCAGAGGCATCCACCGCATGATTGCGGAAGACCAATATTGCATCGACATCATCACGCAGATCTCCGCGGTCACCTCAGCGCTCGAGAACGTCTCCCTAGCGCTGCTAGAAGACCACATAGAGCACTGCGTGGCAGGAGCCGCCGCCGAGGACGGGCAAGTAGCCACAGAGAAGCTAGAGGAGGCCATGCTGGCCATCCGGAAGCTCGTGAAGAGCTAGAGGAGCAAAGCCTGCTGAGTGGGCCACCCTACAACGCAAAAGAGCCGCCCGAAGGCGGCTCTTTCTGTGGGCCCTGCGGGGCTCGAACCCGCGACCTGCGGATTAAAAGTCCGTAGCTCTACCAACTGAGCTAAAGGCCCAACGCCCATCCATCTTAGTAGGTGACACTAAGGAAAAGGAAATGGCCCTCACCTCCAGCGGTAAGGGCCACGACCGAGCGGCATGAGCGATTAACCGCGCATGTCACCCTTCTCCATGAAGTTCACCTGGAAGTCAAAGGCGGTCTTCAGATCGTGCGGGGTGTGCTGGAACTTATTAGCCTTGGCACGCTCGTAGTATTCCTCAAGCAGCGGGCGGTAGTCCGGGTGCGCCACGGCGATAACCTTCTCCACGCGCTCCTTCGGAGCGAGACCACGCAGGTCCGCCACACCGTACTCGGTGATGATGACCATGGTGTCGTGCTCGGTGTGGTCGGTGTGGGACACAAACGGCACGATGGCGGAGATTGCGCCGTCCTTGGCCACCGACGGGGAGACGAAGGTGGAGATGTAAGCGTTACGGGTGAAGTCACCGGAGCCGCCGGTACCGTTCATGATGCGGGAACCGGAAACGTTGGTGGAGTTGATGTTGCCGTAAATGTCGCCCTCAATCATGCCGTTGGAGGAAATCAGGCCAACGCGGCGAATAACCTCCGGGTGGTTGGACACCTGCTGCGGGCGCAGGATGATGTGCTTGGCGTAGCGCTCAGCCTCAGCGTTCATCTTGTCCGCGTACTCCGGGGACAGAGCGAAGGAGGTAGCAGAGGCGACGGTCATCTTGCCGGCGTCGATCAGATCGAGCATGCCGTCCTGGATAACCTCGGTATACGCCTGAATGTTTTCAAACTTGGAGTCCAGCAGGCCGGCCATCACAGCGTTCGGGACGTTACCCACACCGGACTGCATGATGAACTTGTCATACTCAAGGCGGCCGGCAGCGACCTCGCCCTCAAGGAACTCGATGAAGTTCGCAGCAATCTTCTCGGAGACCTCATCCGGAGCCTTGAACGGTGCGTTGCGGTCCGGAGCGTCGGTCTTGACCACTGCCACGACCTTTTCTTCCGGGATCTCAATGTAGGTGGTTCCAACGCGGTCGGCCGGCTTGGTGATCGGAATGGGCTGACGGTTCGGCAGCTTCTCAATCCGGTAGATATCGTGCATGCCCTCAAGGTTGAGGGACTGCCACTCGTTCACCTCGATGATGATCTTGTCGGCGGCCTCAATGTACTCGAGGTTGTTGCCTACGGCCGAGGACGGAACGATGTTTCCGTTCTCGTCGATACGCACGGCCTCAATAATGGCTACCTGGAAGTCACCGTAGAAGCCCTCCTCTACCTGCTGACCGGAGTGCGAAAGGTGGATGTCCTGGTACAGCGCGGAGCCGTCGTTGAAGCGGCCACGCAGAACTGGGTCGGAGTTGTACGGGGAGCGGAAGCGGATGGCGTTAGCCTCCGCGAGCACGCCGTCGCAGTCCGGGGCAGTCGAAGCGCCGGAGAAGACGTCAATCTTGAACTCTTCCCCCGCCTCGTGCGCTGCCTTTGCCTTTTCCGCGATGGCGGTAGGCAGGGCCTTGGGGTAGCCAGCACCAGTAAAGCCGGAGATTCCCACACGGTCACCGTGATTGACGAACTTAGCTGCCTCGTCAGCGCTCATAACGAGCTTCTCAAACGGCGCGTATGCAATTCTCTCAGACATGAGTCCTCCTTTTATGTGCAGAAAAGACCTAGGTTACGGTCCTTTCCTATTAGTTACATGCACCACACTAGCGAATCGGTGGCGAATTTACCGCACTCTGCCCCAAACCGTGTGCACCCCTCACTTTTTTCATCAGAATTTGCCACCCTAGGCTTGTTCCGCGCACAATTGGCGGCGTGACTCTTGCTATCGGAAACATCCAGCTCAACTCCCCCGTTGTCCTCGCCCCTATGGCGGGCGTGACCAACGTGGCCTTTCGCGTGCTGTGCCGCGAGCAAGAGATAGCGAAGACCGGAACCGTCTCCGGCCTCTACGTGTGTGAAATGGTCACCGCACGCGCCCTCGTTGAGCGCAACCCAAAGACCTTGCACATGACCACGTTTGCCCCCGAAGAACAGCCGCGCTCACTGCAGCTGTACACCGTCGATCCGGAGTACACGTACAAGGCGGCCAAAATGATCGTGGACGAGAACCTCGCAGACCACATCGACATGAACTTCGGCTGCCCGGTTCCCAAGGTCACGCGCCGCGGCGGTGGTTCTGCCCTGCCCTATAAGCGCCGTTTGTTTGGCAACATTGTCGCTGCGGCCGTCAAAGCGACGGAGGGCACGGACATTCCAGTCACCGTCAAGATGCGCGTCGGCATCGATGACGAGCACAAAACGCACCTCGACGCCGGCCGGATCGCCGTTGCTGAGGGTGCCGCGGCCGTCGCTCTCCACGGTCGCACGGCGGCGCAACGCTACTCCGGCCACGCCGACTGGGGAGAGATTGCCCGCCTCAAGGAACACCTAGCGGATACTGGCATTCCCGTCTTGGGTAACGGCGATATCTTCAAGGCAACCGATGCGCACGACATGATGGAGCAAACGGGATGCGACGGCGTCGTCGTAGGCCGCGGCTGTTTGGGCCGCCCCTGGCTCTTCGCGGAGCTCTCCGCCCACCTGCGGGGTGAGCCGGTGCCGCCGGAGCCCACTTTGGGGGAAGTCACGCAGATTATGATTCGCCACGCCGAACTGCTGACACAGCACGAAGGCGAGCGCCAGGCCAGCCGCGATATTCGCAAGCATATTGGGTGGTACCTCCGAGGCTTTCCGGTGGGCGGCCAGGTACGCGCGGGGCTTTCTCGCGTCAATTCCTTGGAGGATCTGCGCGAGCTATTGGCGCCGTGGGCGGACTCGCCCGCGCTTGCCGACGACGCCGATGGCGCCCGCGGCCGCCAGGGTTCACCCGCCAAGGTGGTCCTGCCCGAAGGGTGGCTCGATGATCCGGAAGATGCCACGGTTCCGGAAGGCGCGGAGATCATGCACTCCGGAGGCTAGGAGCAGAACCTGCCTTGATCGTGTTGCCCGACAGGCACTAGACCAATAGTTGGGCTAAAGTACGTGGCATGCGCGCAGCTTACCGTGAACAGTTGGATAACTTTGCCCATGATGAACTGGATGAGGTCCGCACGCGCTGTGAAGACCGTGCGGTGTCCCTTCTGGCCTTGGAGAACCCTATGGCCAAGGACCTACGCCAAGTGATCTCCTCCATCTATATTGTGGAAGATTTCTACCGCATGGGCCGCCTATCCCAGCACATTGCAACGAGCGCGCGTCGCCGCCACCCAGAGCCGGTTGTACCGGCAGAAATCATGGGCTATTTCGAGGAGTACACCCGCCTCGTCCTCGACATGTCTGCAGGGCTCAAAGACATCCTCATCACCCGCGATCCGGAGCTCGCGCTGCGCCTGACCGAAGATGACGATGCCGTGGATGACATCAACCATCACCTGCTGCGCATGCTGACCCAGCGGGAGTGGAAGGGAACGGTGCGCCAAGCCGTGGAGACTTCGCAGCTGTCACGCTACTACGAGCGATTCGCAGATCATTGTGCCGCCGCTGCCGGGCGCATCATCTACCTGGCCACGGGCTTGGACCCGGATCGCTATATGCGCAAGCGCGACCAGGAGCAGCGCGACGCCGAGATGGAAGCCCGCATGGCGGAACTGGAGCGCCAATTCCACCACTAGGTGTGGGCCCCACGGCCCTACTGCTCCCCCGCAGCTAAAGCGGCCTCGTAGCATCTGAAAACGCAAAGAAGCCGGCGCCCTTTCTAGACCTTTAACAGTCGAGAGAGGGCGCCGACTTTCAGAGTTAGCGGAGTTTAGCCAAAGCGACCAGAGATGTAATCCTCGGTGTCCTTCTTGGACGGGTTTTCGAAGATCTTGGTGGTGTCATCGAACTCGACGAGGTGGCCCGGCTTGCCGGTGGCCTCTAGAGAGAAGAAACCAGTCTTATCGGACACGCGGGCTGCCTGCTGCATGTTGTGGGTCACGATAACGATGGTGAAGTTTTCCTTCAGCTCGTGGATGAGGTCCTCAACAGCCAGGGTGGAAATCGGGTCCAGCGCCGAGCACGGCTCATCCATGAGGAGAACCTCCGGCTCCACGGCAATCGCACGGGCGATGCACAGGCGCTGCTGCTGACCACCAGACAGGCCGCCGCCCGGCTTATCCAGGCGGTCCTTCACCTCGTCCCAGAGGTTAGCGCCGCGCAGGGACTTCTCGGCGACTTCCTTGAGCTTCTTCTTGTTCTTCTCACCGGACAGCTTCAGGCCGGCGACAACGTTGTCCTCGATGGACATGGTCGGGAACGGGTTGGCCTTCTGGAATACCATGCCGATGGTGTTGCGGACAGACACCGGGTCAACCTTGGAGCCGTAGATGTTCTGTCCATCCAAGAGGATCTCACCCTTGACGTAGGCACCGGGGATGACCTCGTGCATACGGTTCAGGGTGCGCAGAACGGTGGACTTACCGCAGCCGGAGGGGCCGATGAAGGCGGTGACGGCCTTCGCCGGAATTTGCATGTTGACATTCTGTACGGCGTGGAAGTCACCGTAGTAGATGTTCACGTCGTTGAGCTCAAGCTTGGACATGAGTAGTGCTCCTATTGGGGGTAGGTGGAAAGTGAATACGGTTACTTCTTGACGGAGAACTTCGCCGAAACGATGCGCGCGCCGATATTGAGAATCGCGATGAGGACAACCAACGTGAGGGCGGCGCCCCACAGCTTGTCCAAGACAGCCGGATCAGCACCGGACTTGTACATATCCAGCATCATCAGCGGCAGCGAGGACTGCGCGCCCTTGAGCGCATCCCAGTTGATGGAGGACGTAGAGCCCACCAACACCAGCACCGGCGCGGACTCACCCATGATGCGGGCCACGGCGAGCATGATGCCGGTGACGATGCCGGAAAGAGCGGTCGGCAGAACAATGCGGGCGATGGTCTTCCACTTCGGTACACCTAGGGCATAGGAAGCCTCACGTAGGTCCATGGGGACCACACGGAGCATCTCCTCAGTATTGCGAACCACAATCGGAATCATCAGGAGTACCAAGGACAGCGCCACGGCCATACCGGAGCGCTTGAAGCCGAACAGCGTAATCCACATGGCGAAGATGAACAGTGCGGCCACGATGGAGGGCACACCGGACAGAATGTCCACCATGAAGGTGGTGAGGCGGCTCAGGGGGCCACCGCGGGAGTACTCCACAAGGTAAATCGCGGTAAAGATACCAATCGGAACCGAAATAACGGTCGCGATGATGGTCTGAACGAACGTACCGATGATGGCGTGCAGTGCACCACCGCCGGCTTCAGTATCCAGGATGCCGCGCTGGGATTCGGTCCACCACTCGGGGCTCAGGACAGCACCGGAACCGCGAACGATGAGCTCGAAGAGGACCCACAGCAGCGGGATCATGGCGATGATCATCGTCGCCCACACGAGAACGGTGGCGATGTTGTTGGTGGTCTTGCGGCTCGAGGAAATATCCAGGAAGGTCGGGCCGGAAGAAGCCGGGACAGAGTTAGAGGTTGTAGTCGTAGTCATCTCTGTTCCCTCCTTACTTGCTCTTCACGATGGAACGGGCAATTGCGTTGACCACGAAGGTCAGAAGGAACAGCATGAGGCCTGCAGCGATGTAGGCGCCGGCACGCATCTCATTACCGAACTCTGCGGCCGCCAAGGCAATGGCGGTGGCGAAGGTGGTACCGCCATCGAACAGCGAGAAGCGGAAGTCGACCAACGGGGAGACAACCATGTACAGCGCCATGGTCTCACGCAGCGCGCGACCCAGGCCCAGCATCGAGCCGGCAATATAGCCGGACATACCGAAGGGAAGGACCGTCATACGAATAACTTCCCAGCGGGTGGCGCCGAGTGCCAAGGCAGACTCGATCTGGCCCGGAGGGGTCTGCACGAAGACCTCGCGGGCGGTAGCGGCGATAATCGGCAGGATCATCACTGCCAGCACGATGCCACCGGTGAGGACGTTGCGGCCCGTCGCAAAGTGCGGGGAGTTGTCGTAGACCTTGAACAGGAAGAAGCCACCTGCCCAGGAGTGCAGCCACGTGTAGAAGCCGGACAATGCGGGGCCGAGAACCTGCCAGCCCCACAGGCCGTACACGATGGACGGCACGGCAGCGAGCATGTCGACGAGGAAGCCCAGCGGCTTCACCAGCTTGGCCGGTGCGTAGTTGGACAAGAAGATAGCAATACCGAGTGCCACCGGCATCGCGATGATGAGTGCCACGATGGAAATCAGCACGGTATGGCCGAACATGGTCGGAATACCGAACTTCATTGCGTCGGTATCATTGGTTTCCCAACGCTCGCCGTAGGTGAAGAAACCTACGATGCCGCCCTCATTGACGGCAAGCGAGGGAACCGCTTGCCACACAAGGAAGACTGCGATGGCAGCGATCATCACCGTGATCAGCGTGGCGGACGCAGTGGACAGGAATTCAAAGACACGATCGCCCGGGCGCTTGACGCCCGTCTTAACGGCTGGGGTAGGGGCAGCGCCTGCGTCGGATGCATGCACGCTAGGACGAATCGCCGAAACGGCATCCTCCCTCGCGGATGACGCTGTGGTGAGATTATTGTCTGCCATGAGACTAGGGAATCCTTTTCAACGGGATCAATAAAAAATGCGGGACACGCTACCGCCCCCAAAGCGCTCGTTAACGGCGGATTGGGGGCGGAAGTGTGTATGTAAACGGCAACTACGGCACTAAGGCCCGCAGTTAACTGCGCTTACTGGATAGCGTCGACAGCTGCCTTCAGGCGCTCGAGGTGGTCACCAGCAACCGGGATGAAGCCAGCGTTCTCCAGCTCGTCATTCTGGTTGTCCAGAACGGTGTTGAAGAATGCCTTCACCAGAGCGGAGGTTTCCTCATCGTAGCCAGCGGAGCAGACGATGTTGTAAGTGGTCAGGATGAGCGGGTAGGCGCCCTCGTCGTTGGAAGCAAAGAGCTTGTCGGAGTCAACAACCATGTTGTGCTCGGAGCCGGTGTCCTTGAAAGCAAGGTGGTCCAGAGCAACACCGACGGACTCAGCGTTGAGCTCAACCGGGCCGTTGCCGAAGTCAATCTTAGCAATCTTGACGCCATCGGCTTCCTTCTGGTGAGCGTAGCCAGCTTCAACGTAGGTGATAGCACCCTCGATGGAAGCGACCTGGTCAGCCACACCGGAGGAACCGTTAGCGCCCTCACCGACAGCATCCGGGAACTGCTTGCCCTCGCTGTCCCAGTTGCCGGTCGCGGCGGTCAGGAACTTCTGGAAGTTGTCGGAGGTACCGGACTCATCAGAGCGGAAGATAACGGTGATGTTCTTGTCCGGCAGGTCGGTGCCCTCGTTCTCAGCCTTGATGGCGTCATCATTCCACTTGGTGATCTCGCCCTTGAAAATCTTAGCCAGGGTGTCTGTGGAGAGGTTGACCTCGGTGTCACCCAGGTTGTAGGCGATGGCAACCGGGCCGATGGTGGTCGGCAGGTGCCATGCATCGTTGCCGTCGCAACGCTCCTTAGCAGCCTCAACCTCACCCTTGTCCTCCTTCAGGGCGGAGTCGGAACCAGCGAAGTCAACGGTGCCACCGTTGAAGGCCTTCACACCAGCGCCGGAACCGGAGGAGGTGTAGGAGAAGTTAGCATCCGGGTACTCGTTCAGGAAGGCCTTCTCGAAGACGGACATTGCGGACTTCTGGGAGGAAGCGCCCTCACCAGAGAGGTCACCGGAGACCTCTACGGAGTCGGAGCCGCCATCGGCGGAATCAGACTCGTTGGACTCGGAGCAGGCAACGAGAGCGGTGGAGGTGGCGGCGACGATGCCGAAGATAGCGGCAGTGCGCTTGAAGTTGCGAATCACGGGGAACCTTTCCGGTACGGATACAAGAGAATGATTTTTCGAGGAAATCGCCCCCTACCCTCTCCAAAGGCAAGCGCGATTAACTCACGGGAAGTAAAGCTATATGCGGAGGGTTAACCCCACAGGGATCAAGAGGTGAACAATCGGTTAACTTGTACCAAAAGGCGGTGAGACTAGTCACTTTTCGCCCAGACGCAGTGCTCCTCCGCAGTACCAAAGCCGAGCTTCTCATAGGCCTTTACTGCCGGCTCATTGTCCGCCTCGACGTACAAGATGACCTTGTCCGCTCCTTTAGCGACCATGCGCTGCAAGCCAGCGGTGAGCAACGGGCCGCCGAGCCCGCGCCCGCGATAGTCCTCGCTCAGCCCCACAACATAGACCTCACCGAAGGCTGGGATGTCCTCCTCATGCCATTTCAGCCAGTGAAAGCCGGCCATGGTTGGGGCACTGTGCTCACCACCGTGCGAATCCCACAGGAAGAGCACGTCGGCCGGATCGAACCATTCGGCTTCCATCCCGCGGTGTAAACGCTCCAGGTCCCACCCACCTTGCTCTGGATGCCAGGAAAAAGCCTCGTTGTTGGCTCGTAACCACTCCGCCTCGACGTGCTCGCGCCCGAAACGCTCGACCGACTCCGTGTACGTGCAGATCTCTAAGCCTTTAACCTTTGCGGACGCTTCCTCCGACGCGCGTAGGTCCCGGCCCTCAATAGCCATCACGAGCAAGCGCCTGACGACGTCCATCCCATTGCGCTTCGCCAACGCTTGCGCTGCTGGGAGGTTGCCGTGTGCCCAGATCTGGGGGGAGGTCGGGAGGGCGTCGACAAGCGCCTGCCCCACCCCGCGCCCGCGGTGTTCGACGTCGACGACGAGCTCTACCGTCTGCCCTTCGACGGCAGCCACACCTGTTATCTCACCGTCTTCGAGTGCGAGCAGGTGGCGGTGCCCAAGGCGACCATCTCGCAGGCCGACCACAAACTGCTCGGAGAACGGCGCATAACCATCGTGCGTTTCGGCACGTGTGGCCAGCTCCTCCACGCGCTGTGCCAAATCCGGATTCTGCGGCAGGGTAAGGGTCTCAATATTCATGTTTCCCAGCTTACGTGCGGTAGTAATAGAAGGGTGACCGTCATCTACCTCAGCCGCCCCGTCGTCCGACTCGCCGCCGTCGCGGGAGTGGTTCTGACCGCATGGCTGGCGGATTCCGCGGTGGCGATGCATGCCGAGCACACCGTGGCCCAGAAGGCGAAAGCCAGTTCCCAGCTGGAAAATAGCCCCAATGTGTACATCGGCGGCGTTCCTTTTACCCTCGGCGCTCTGACCAAAGAGGTTCCTTACCTCGAGGTCAACTCCTCCGATGTGGAGGTTCCCAAGCTCGGGATGGTCAACGCTTCCACGACGCTGCGCGATATCACCATTCGTCCCGAACAGCTCTTCAGCGGGGACCTAGAAGGTGCACCGGTTTCCACCTACACGCGCAGCATTAGCATCGACGGAGTAGCCCTCGGCCGCCTGCTGGGCATTACGGACCTATCCATCGCCAACCCAGATGACATGTCCCCCACCGGCGGCCCGTCTGCCGAAGCTGAGCTCACCGGCACGCTACCGGGAGACACCACCAAGTCCACGGCGACGGTAACGCTGCGCCTCGTCGGTCCGGAGTTTCGCATGAGCGTCTACGGGACCGATGATGAGCGCCTCAAGAAAGCATTCGGGTTGGTCTTGGATACCCGTCAACTACCGTTGCCTGCCCAGGCCACCTCCGTGAAGCTGCACGGCGGTTCCATTACGTTCGAGGTGCAGCGCCGCAACATCACTTTGAAGACGGCGCAGCTCTCCCCTCTCGAAATCGATGGATCGGAGGAAAAGGCCGTCGAGGATGCAGCGCAAAAGGCACAGGACACCGCCAACGAAGTAGGCAGCGCACCGACGACGCCGCCGAGTTGGCGCCAAAACTAGTTGATGCGAACGAGGTCGCGCAGGATCCTGCGGACGTTGCGGTGTATGGGCGGGGCCGGATCGGTAGGAGCGAAGACTTCCAACGCGTCCGCCTCCGATTCCAGATGCACCTCCGTGAAGGTTCCCTCCGACTCTCCGTCTGCCTGGAAGCGGTGCGGCTTCGGGCACACCAAATCCACCTCGACGGCATCCTCAAAGTGCAGCGTTCGGGCATCCGTGACCTTATTCAGCCAGTGGCGGTGATCCACGCCAAAGAGGTGGAGCACGCCCACAAGACCATCAATGCCACCGAGGTCTGACACCCCGAAGAGGCCAAGGCCTTGGTCGAAAGAGTTGCGCGGATTCGTCACCACCGGCAGCGGCCCGAGGAAGGTCCACGGGTTGGTGTTCGAGGTGAACATGACGGGCACGTCATCAGCCGAGAAGGTGTCTCCTGAGCCGGAGCGCGCACGCACGCTAATGCGCGGTGGGCGAATGCGGGCTCGCTGATAGGCCTGAAAGGCCACGGCCAAATAGCGCAACGGGGTAGCTGCAAAGCCCATTTCCCGAGCACGGTCCACGCGAGCGAGCACGTCGGCATCCAATCCGAAACCAGCATTGACCGCGAACCATCGGTCATTCCACACTCCCAAGGACACGGTGCGGCGCGTATTGCGTTCCAGCATCCGAGCCAGCACGTGGGCTGCCTCAACAGGAGTATTGGGGAAGCCGAGGGCGCGGACGAAGACGTTGGCGGAGCCCGTGGGAATCACCGCGAGAGCCGGAATGTCCTGGGGGCTGGGACGTTCCGCGGAATCTGCGGGGCCCAACAGCCCGTTCACAATTTCGTTCACCGTGCCATCTCCCCCGAAAACCAAGATGACATCGAAGTCTTCCTTGGTCATGCCCCGCACCATATCCTCCGCGTGCCCCGGATAATGCGTAAAGCGAGCAAGCAGCTGCAGCCCCTCCACGTCCCGAATGACGGGCAGAACCTCACGGAAAAGGGCCGAATTCTGGCTCGTGGAGTTCGGGTTTGAGATCAGCAATGCGCGCATGACCCCCTAGACTACTGGAGCCTAGTGGTTTCCGTGGCGCCCCCACGACTACGCTGGGGCAGCATGAGCGAACAGACGAATAATGAGAATCACGCGGAAAACACCCACCCGGAAAACACCAAGATCGACGGCAACGCAGCCGTTAACCAAGCCGCGGAAGCATGGAAGGATGCTGCCTCCCGCAACATCCCCACCGTTGATGTAGCAGAGAATCCTTTGCCCGATGAGACGGCAAACCTGCGTCAGGGTCCGTCGCTGCACGATGGACTCTTGGGGCTTCTCCCCCTCGTCGGCGTGTGGCAGGGCGAAGGCCAGGCCCACAGCGCCGACGGCGAGCAGTACGCCTTTGGCCAGCAGCTCATCATCGCCCACGACGGTGAGAACTACCTGACCTACACCTCCCGCACCTGGAAGATCGATTCCGAGGGCAACCCGGCGGGCCCGGACGTGCGCGAATCCGGATTCTGGCGCATCTCTCTCAAGGACGAGATTGAGATGACCTACACCTCCTCCAATGGTGTCAACGAGATCTTCTACGGCTCCCTGTTCAACGAGCGCGCTTGGCAGCTGGAGTCCGCCTCCACCATGGTGACGGATACAGGCCCCGCCAACCTCGGCCCCGGCAAGCGCATGTACGGCCTGATGCCGAACAACAACTTGGGCTGGGTCGATGAGCGGCTTGTCGACGGCGAAATGCGCCCCTTCATGTCCGCTGAGCTCACCCGCGTAGCAGGCTAGCTAGCGGCATAAGGGAATCTAGCGGGCCAGGGCGGCGTCGATCAGCGCGCGTATTTCTTCTGCGTTCGCTGGCGCCTTGAGGTTCGTGTCATCGAGGCGCGTCACCCGCACCGCTGTGCGCACCGAGGAGACCAGCCACACCGAGTCAGCCTCCTCGAGGTAGCTCAGGTTGAGCTCCTTCGCCTTGCAGCGATATCCCTGTTCTGAGGCGTATTCAAACAGCGCGGCCTGCGTGGTTCCGGGGAGTATCCCCTTACCCGCGGGGGTGCGCAGCTTGGTTCCCTTAACCGCCACCACGGTTGAGGTAGCCCCCTCCAAGACCTGCCCCGTGTCGGGGTCGGTAAAGATCACATCATCAAATCCGCGCTCGCGGGCCAGCCGCAGCGTGGCCATGGTTGCCGCATAGTTCAACGTCTTGGCCGGCAGCTCCTCCGCCACCTGCCACAATCGCGGCGTACTCATGACCTTGACGCCCTTCGCGCGCTGCGCCACCACATCCTCCGGGATTTCCTGAACCGCGACCCAAGCCGTGGGCACCCCGGTGGAGGCCCGGCCGCGGGTATAGGTCCACGTGCACTTAGCTTCGAGCGGCGAGCCACCCGTGTCCCCCGCGCCGGCGGGACCATAAAAGTCGGCGATAGCCAACGCGGTGGCTTCCTCCCACTTGTGCATCGGCGGCTCCGGCAAATTCAGAGCCTGGGCGGAGTGTCGGAAGCGCTCCGCGTGGCGGGGAAGGTTCGCCGCCTTGCCATCACGCACTAGAAGGGATTCAAAAATCCCGTCTCCGCGCGTGACCGCGGCATCATCCCAGTAGACCAACGGTAGGTTCGGCATGTGGCGCCGCACCGATCCCCCAAACGGCTCCACGACGTAGATGACCGGCTCTTTTCTGCGCTGAAGGCTCATAGCCCCGATTATGCCCTACCATCGGAGGGCGTGAGTTACTCTTCGCCACTTCTTTCTCGGCCCGGAGCCGCTGAGTTCCAGGGCACCACGCTCGTCGATGTCTCCGGGGTCCCCTGGCACTACGGCAACCCCCTCGTCGAACAGCGCGCGGTGGAAACAGGTTCAGCCGTCATCGACCGCTCCCATCGCCGCGTCATCGCGGTTTCTGGGCCCGATGCCCGAGCCTTCCTGCATAACCTCCTGAGCCAAAAGCTCGATGACGTGGACGCCGGCTTTTCCGCAGGTGCCCTTGACCTCAATATTCAGGGCCACGTCCTGCACCACATGGATCTATCTTTCGACGGGGAAACCTTCTACCTCGATGTGCCGGCGGCGCAGTTCGAGTCTTTGCGGGATTTCCTCACCGCCATGGTTTTCTGGTCTCAGGTCACCGTAGAGGAAGCAGACGTGGCGGTCATCAGCGTGCTCGGTCAAGCGCTGGACAAACCTTCCACAGCTCTGGTGGAAAGGCCCGTGCACTGGCCGGGCTGCCCGCGCCAGGATTTCCTCGTGCCGCGGGACAAACTAGACGCAGCGGTGCAAGAGTTGGAGGCCCAGGGCGGAAGCTTAGCGGGGCTCATGGCTTTTACCGCCGAGCGCGTGCGGGCACGCGAGCCCGAACTAGCCGCAGATCTCGATGCAAAGACTATCGCCCACGAGGTTCCGCATTGGATCCGGCGCAGCGAAGATCAGCCCGCGTTCGTTCACTTGGACAAGGGCTGCTACCGCGGGCAGGAGACCGTCGCGCGCGTAGAAAACCTTGGGCGCTCTCCCCGTTTATTGGTGCTGCTCTACCTCGACGGCTCCGCCCCGGAGCAAGCGGAGAGCGGAGCGGACATCACGTTGGGTGGGCGTCGCGTGGGCAGACTCGGCACCGTGGTGGAGGACTGTGATTATGGCCCCATCGCGCTTGGTCTAGTAAAGCGCAGCGCCCTCGACCATGGAGAGCTGGCCATTGGTCCGGTAGCAGCATCGATCGAGCCGGATTCCATCCCTGCCGATGAGGGCCCGAAGGCCGGCCGTGCCGCTGTGGATCGCCTGCGCGGAAAATAGTGGCACATTACACAATGGACTATTTGCCGCAGGGTGGAGCACTTTTCAGCACACCGCTAGGGGGTAGTTCGGAATTTTTTCGTCACACAGGCTATGGTGTCTTA
>QWCB01003540.1_pt1 | contig 19477 bp, 22 predicted proteins | sample 1972511 | NCBI WGS metagenome assembly QWCB01 (sample SAMN09866719, study PRJNA288562) | Human gut metagenome isolate term5_stool, whole genome shotgun sequencing... | isolation source: gut | host: Homo sapiens | place: USA: California
AGTGCGGCATGAACTGCGCCGTCTCAGCGACGAACTGGATGATCTCTGGGGTCAGCAGCTCTGGCTCGATGGAGCCGATGCGGTAGCGTGCGATGCCTGCGACTTGCGTCAGTCGGTGGAGTAGCTCTAGGAGCGTCTCACCCGTGGTGCGTCCGAAGTCGCCGATGTTGACACCTGTCAAGATGATTTCCCTGCCACCTAGCTCAGCGACACGCTCCGCCTGCGCCACCAGTGAGGCGATGGATCCGTTGCGACTGACGCCACGAGCGGCGGGTATGGTGCAGTAGGTGCAGTAGTAGTTGCATCCGTCCTGAACCTTGAGGAAGTGGCGCGTGCGGTCGTCCGAAGAGACGCTCGGCTCGAAGTGTTGTAGCTCTCGGCGGGCAGTGACGTGGGGCGTAGCGGCTTTCGGCTGGTTGCGCTCTTGGTATAGCTCGGTGAGGAGCGAGACGATTTCGCTTTTGCGCCCCGACCCGACGACGAGGTCCACACCGGGCATCTGTGCGATCCGATCGCCTTGTAGCTGGGCGTAGCAGCCAGTCACGACGATGAGTGCCTCGGGGTACTCACGGTGCAGACGGTTGATGAGACTGCGGCACTTCTTGTCCGCCGTGTCGGTCACCGAGCAACTGTTGACGATGCAGATATCGGGGAGCACCTCCGTCGTGTGGTGGTGCTCATCAGAGATGCGCTCCACGCCCACGGTCGCTAGCTGGCGAGCGATGGTCGAGGTCTCGGCATAGTTGAGCCGACAGCCCAGCGTGTAGAAGGCAGCTCGCTTGCCAACGAGTGGATGGAGTCGAGGGGTGATCATAGCGAGTAGAGCAAAACGCCAGCAATGCCCGCGAGGACTATGAGCAGGATCGGGTGAACCCACTTCTTGTAAAGAACGAGTCCCGTCACGGCAAAGATGATGAAGCTGCGGTAGTCGATGAAGTTCTCCGTGACGATGATATTATCCACGGTGATCGGCGTGCCAGCGGGGAGCGTGAGGAGCGTCCAGAGTCCTGGCTGTATCATCAGCATCAGCGCAGCCGCCGCTATGAGCCCGACACTGGCGGGGCGTATCCCGAGAAAGGCCGCGTCAACGTAGCGATTGCTCCTAAAAGCTTGGAAGCTTCGGGAGATGATGAGGCAGAGAATGAAGGAAGGGAGCATCACGGCGGTCGTCGCTAGTAGCGAGCCGAGGATATTACCGCCCGTGACAACATAGCCTATGTAAGTAGCACTGTTGATCCCGATAGGTCCTGGGGTAACTTGGCTTACGGCTACGATGTCGGTGAACTGCTGATTCGTGAGCCAGCCATACTTGTAGACCACTTCGTTTTGGATGAGCGAAAGCATCGCATAGCCTCCCCCGAAGCCGAAGAGACCGATCTGAATGTAGACCCAAAAGAGCTGTAAGTAGATCATTGTCTTGCCGTCCTAATCCCTTCTCATAACACTATAGATGATCCCTCCGAGGGCAGAGCCGAGGATGATCCAGACGGGTGACACGCCCATGAGCAGGGCGTATGCCATACATGACCCGCTGTACCCAGACGTTGTCGTTGACCTCTTGGTAAAACATTGCCAAGAGCAGGATGATGATAAAGGAGGGCAAGGTCGCACCAATAGCACAAGTCACCGCTCCCAGATAGCCCTTCAACCGATAGCCTATGAAGATCGACATATTCACCGCAAAGACCCCCGGCAGCGACTGCGACACGGCAAAGAGGTCGATGAACTCCTCATTGGTCATCCAGTGGTTCTTCTCCACGACGTCATGCTGTATGAGCGAAAGCATAGCATAGCCCCCACCGAAGGTAAAGCCCCCGATGCGAACGAATGTGATGAAGAGTCTCCAGAGCATCTTAATGGTCCCAGCTCGCTTATAGTCTGTTGCGCCGTGCGAAGTAGAGGACGAAGAGCAGGTTGAGCACGAGCAAGCCGCCACCACCGAGGAGGACGTAGAGCTTAGCCCCATCAGCGACAGAGAGTGCCACGATCATCCCTACGATGACGAGGATCATTAGGACGAAGAGAGTCTTATCTAGCCAGTTGAGCGGCTTCTTTTTATTGCGTGTCATAGAGGTTTGCGGTTAGAAGAGCGAGAGCTTGACATACTTCTTGGGGTGCGCCTTGATGTCTTGTATCAGAGCATCGAGGCTGGTCGTGACGCTGTCGATGCGGTTGTAGAGTCCGTCCTCGTTGAGGAGGCGCCCGACGGTACCATTGGACTGGTTGAGCCTTTGGGTAAAGCTCTTGAGCTCACTAGAGGTGCTCTCTAGATTAGCTACCGTCTCTTGTAGCTGTAGCGAGTCGAGCCGAGAGGCAAAGCTCTCCACATTTGCCGAGGTATGATCGATGCGCCCCATTATGGTGGGGAGCGAACGGAGCGACTGCTGTAGCTGAGCTGACGAAGCGTTGATATGCTGTGCCGACTGACGCACATCGGCGAGCGTCGGCTCTATGTTGGGATTCGAGAGGATCGCATTGGCCTGTAGCAAGACGCTATCCATACGGCTGAGCGTCGTGGAGAGTCGCGGTACGAACTCGCTCTGTAGCTGCTCCAGGCTCTTAGCAGATCGGCGCGTGGACATAGGTATGGTGTCCTTGGCATTAAGATAAGCACCCGTCTCTACCTCAGGGAGGACTAGGTTGACTAGAGCACCACTAAAGAGCGTCTGGGCGACCTGCACCTGCGTACCTTGGGGTAGCTTGATGTCAGGGTCTAGCGTGAGCGTGAGGATCGTCTCACCATTATTTCGATAGTCATACTCCATCTTCCGTACAGAGCCCACCTTGTAGCCATTGACGAAGACCCGTGTAGCCACATTGATCCCCGTCACATCATTCATAGCGACATAGTAGGTCTTAGAGCGAGCGGATATGGAGAGCCCCTTGAGGTAAGTGATCCCTAGGTATAGGATCACGATCGCTAAGAGGGTGAAGAATCCTATCTTGACAGTCTGTCGTGTGAGTCTTTTCTGTGGCATGGTGCAGCTGTGTCTCTTAGTAAATTTCTTTGTCTCTTACGCCCTTGAGGTAGCGGATGATGTAACAGCCTGGATAGCGCTTAGCTAGTCGCTGCTGAGCTTGTCTCGCCTCGCTGAGAGAATTGTACTGCTCAGCTGTGTACATGTAAAGCTTGCCACGCTGCTCCCGCTGTACATCGGTTAGATCGCGAAAGTAAGGGTCGCTTGTCTCTAGCTGTTGACGAGACGTGGCTATCTGTATGCGGTAGTACTCCTCACTATCTGATGTTGTGGTACTTTGCTGTGCTGTAGTCCCTTCGTCAGATGCCGACTCGGTGGTCTCCTTTTGTTTCTTTTGCTTCTTAGGGCTGGTCGTGCGTATATACTTCTTGTATCCGCTCTGACTGACGAGGTAGTCCGACTCCGCCTTGTTTGTGATGAAGCCTAGCTCTATGAGGATGCTCGGCATAGCCGTCTCTCGTATCACGAGGAAGGGTCCTTGGCGCACACTGCGATTGCCTCGTCCCAGCTTGACAAAGGACTTCTGCACCTCGCTTGCCACATTGATGCTGGCCGTGAGGTGGACGTTTTGCATAAACTCAAAGATGATGTAGCTCTCCGTGCTATTTGGGTCAAAGCCTTCGTACGTCTCCTTGTAGTCCTTCTCTAGAAGGATTACTTGGTTCTCACGCTTGGAGACTGCTAGGTTATCATTGGCACGGCGCAATCCCAGCACGTAGGTCTCTGTGCCAGAAGCACTCGGGCTCGGCGCCGAGTTGGTATGGATGCTGATGAAGAGGTCGGCTTTCTTCTTATTGGCAAAGTTGGCTCGCTGTCGCAACCCGACGAAGACATCTGTCGATCGGGTCATATAGACCTTAATCTCAGGGTACGCCTGCTCAATGTACTTGCGCGTCAAGAGTGCTACCGCCAGATTGATATCCTTCTCCTTACGTCCGAAGGCACAAGCACCCGCATCATGGCCGCCGTGACCCGCATCAATCACGATCGTATACGCTTTTTGCTGCGCTAGCATATCCAGTGGACAGGCTATCGTGACTAGAAGTATCGTGAGGAAGACTTTGACTAGAGACTTCATAAGGTAGCTGATAGTACTGGGAGCAAAGGTAAGAAATATAGCGCAAAGCAGCAGAACAATCTCGCCACCAAAGGACCGAAACGACTACTTAACCTGTCACCGCCACGTGGAAAATCGAAAATCTCCACGCGGGAAAAGAAAAATTCTTCGGACTTATCGTTTGATTCTTCCGAAGTATCATTTGATTCTTCCGAAGAAATAATCCTTCCCCACGTGGAGAATTTTCATTTCTTACGTGGGGATTTCTAAATATCCACGTGGGGGTTGGATTTATCTCTACACGACTAACTCCTACTCCTACTCCTACGGTGGCTGACGACGGATAGACTATCCCTAGCCATACAAACAAAAAAAAGCCTCCCAGTAAGTTACCGAGAGACCATCTGAAGTGTTGTATCACTATAAAGTGCTAGGCGGTCGTCCGTGAGCCGCATGGGGCTCGAACCCATGACCCCAACATTAAAAGTGTTGTGCTCTACCTACTGAGCTAGCGGCTCGCCCTCATTTGAGATCATAGCGTATGCGCTGACCTCCCTTTGGGCTAAAACGTGGTGCAAAGGTACGAAAAATATAGATACCACAAATAGTCATCCTAACACCCCTCGCTACAAAACAATTGGGTGATGACGAGTAGATCAGACTACTACGCCATCACCCAACAGTCTAACTATGTGACACCGATTTTTGTTAGCTAGCGACCATCTGGCTTGCACTTTGCTTACGTCGCTGATAGCGCTCGCACTGCTGACAAGTGTCGTAGCCGAGTAGGGTGCCGAGGATAAAGTCTTCCTCAGGCGAGAGCGTCGTCAGGGATCGCCCTCTCACCATCTCAGAGATAATGGCGATACATAGCTCCTTGCCAAAGAAGAGATTGACACGCGGTGACACACTAGAGATCTCCTCTAGATGGTTGATACTGTAACCTTTGACGGGACGGACGCACGACCGTGCGTCCCTACAAATCGTTACTTGTCTTATCGGGCTACCCGATTTGCGGATTTGAGGCTCACATGCTTTATGCCTTTTGAATAGCTTGTACCCAAGTGTCGAGACGATCATCAGTCTCGTCGCTCTCGTTGTCTTCGTCTAGACAGCAGCCGATGAGCTGACCATCCTCCTCACAGCGTGTAGCCTCGTAGCTATAGCCCTCTGCAGGGATCTGCCCGATGAGCGTGGCACCAGCAGCTGTGACTTGCTCTGCAATCTCTGCCATAGCATCACAGAAAGTGTCTGGATAGCTGCTTGAGTCACCACAGCCGAAGACGGCAAACTGCTTGCCCGAGAGATCCAGCTTAGCAAGCTTGGGGAGGAAGCCCTCCCAGTCGTCCTGCAGGTCGCCGTAACCCCAAGTAGAGGAGCCTAGGATGAGAAGGTCGTACGACATGGCAGACTCTGGCGTAGCATCTGCTACGTTGTGCACGTCAGCTGCATCAATTCCTAGTAGCTGGGCAACCTTATCTGCGATGCCCTCGACATGGCCCGTAGAGGAGCCGAAGTATAGTCCGATATTCTTCATTTGCTTTGAAACGTTATGTTGGTATTTCTGTATGCAAAGGTAGACGCTATCTCTTCGCCTGTCAATACCTTAACCTAGGTAAAATGAGCCTCTTGCTAGGGGATAAAATAAGAGAGTCTCTACCGTCGTGACGATAGAGACTCTCTCTAAGGAACTATGAGAGCTGACTACTTAGTCTGCTCCTTCTGGCGCTTTTCATACTCCTTGAGGCCACCCTTGAGGAAGTCGATATACTTGCTGATATCGGTGTCATGTGCATACGATGCACTCAGCGGGTTGCCTGTAGGGTCGATGGCGATGTAGTAAGGCTGTGCATTGGCTGCAAACTTGCTACGCTGCAGGTAGCTCCACTTGTCGCCGACGGTGCGAAGCTTTTTGACAGAGCCGTTTTCCTCTACCTCAATGACGTTAGGCAGCGCGGTTTTGTCATCGACCATGAGGGTGATCAGGATATAGTCATCCTCGAGAAGCCCCTTGACGGTTGGGTCGATCCAGACGGAGTTCTCCATCTCACGGCAGTTGACACAGCCGAAGCCTGAGAAGTCTAGTAGGACCGGCTTGCCTGTCTCTTGAGCATAGCGCATACCAGCGTCAAAGTCGTCAAACTTAGCATGCACCTCGCCATCGTACAGGTTGAAGTCTTGCGTGTAGAGTGGCGGTGCAAAGGCGGTGATAGCCTTGAGCGGAGCACCCCACAGACCAGGGATCATATAGACAGAGAAGGCTAGGGAGATGATTGCCATAAAGAGACGAGAGACGCTGATCTTCTCCAGTGGCGTGTCGTGCGGCAGACGGATCTTGCCGAGCAGGTAGAAGCCTAGCAGTGCGAAGATAATGATCCAGAGTGCGAGGAAGGTCTCACGATCGAGAATGCCCCAACCGTAAGCGAGGTCGGCAACGGAGAGGAACTTGAGCGAGAGCGCCAGCTCGAGGAATCCGAGGACCACCTTGACGGAGTTGAGCCAGCCACCACTCTTTGGCATGTTTTGCAACATGTTGGGGAAGATGGCGAAGAGCGAGAAGGGTAGTGCCAGCGCTAGCGCAAAGCCGATCATGCCGATGGCAGGAGCGACGATCTCGCCTGAGGTACCGGCCTGTACGAGGAGGGTACCGATGATAGGACCTGTACAGGAGAAGGAGACGAGTACAAGGGTAAACGCCATGAAGAAGATGGAAAGTAGACCCGTGGTGCTGTCTGCCTTAGAGTCCATCTTGTTGGTCCACTTAGCTGGCAGAACTAGCTCGAAGGCTCCAAAGAAGGAGACGGCAAAGAGTACCAGTATGAGGAAGAAGATGATGTTAAAGACAGCATTGGTTGCTAGATTGTTCAGGGCACTAGCACCAAAGATAGCGGTGATGATGAGTCCTAGAGCTACATAGATGACTATGATGGAGAGTCCGTAGATCATTGCGTCTCGTATAGCAGCCTTGCGAGACTTGGTGCGCTTGAGGAAGAAGCTCACAGTCATCGGGATCATAGGCCATACGCATGGTGTGATGAGCGCAATGAGACCTCCGAGGAAGCCGTAGATAAAGATGTACAGAAGACCGGCGGTTGACTGCTTCTGGTTTCGGTCGCCATACGCTTTGAGCTGATCTACGACGGGTGCCCAGTAGTTTGCATCAGAGACGCTAGCTGAGGTAGCGCTTGTGGAGAGCGAATCCGTTGCTGCGAGCGCTGCCGTCTCAGTAGTGTCTGCCTCAACCTCTGAAGATGAATCCTCGTCAGTCGTCTCTGACGGGTCGGTTGCAGCAACAGCTAGCATTGGCTTAGAGAGCTGCTTGGAGCTGAAGTTGAAGTCGTAGTCTACGAGTACGCAGTTTTCTTGGCAGGCTTGACCCTTGAGCTGGCCCTCATAGACGAAAGATTTCGGGTCGGTGATCTCTAGCTGCTGAGAGAAAGTAACGGTCCCCGCAAACTCTCGTACCTCTGTGCCGAAGATATCGTCGGTGTAGCGATGAGGGGCTTTGTTTGCCTTGAAGCCTCCTAGAGCTTTAGCCCCTTTGAGCTTGTCGGTGTGAAACTCGAGTGAGACGGGTCCTCCTGCTGGTAGGTTCTGGTCGTAGAGGTGCCAGCCGTCAATGACACGAGCGGTGATGGATACGGTGACTATTTTCTTGCCGTCGTCGGTAATTTGCTGAGAAAACTTGACGGGGTCAATCATACCTCCAGCCTGTGCTGCTAGCTTAGGTACAGCTGCGAGGAAGAGAGTGAAGAGAAGTAGTAAGTACGTTGTGCGTTGCTTCATAATCATCCGATTAAGTTCATATTTATGTGGTTACTAAATTCTTTTCTTATGCTGACTGGCCGCTGTTTCCTCCAAAAGAAGAGCCTCTTTTTGGGCTGCCGTGAGACGTGTCTGTGCAATCCTGTCTAGGTTGACAAATGGTGTGTCTAGGGCGAACTGCATCTTTTGCCTCCTTATGGGGTGAAAGATTGTTAGCTCGGTGGCGCGCAGTGCCAGGTACTTACTGAGCGCTGGCGCAATGGAATCACTGGCTCGACGATCCCCAAGGAGCGGGTGTCCTATGCTGGCGAGCGTGGAGCGGATACTATTATTGCGTGTGAGTAGTGAGAGCTTGACTCTTGTGATATAAGGACCTGTGGAGAGCACCTCGTAGCTAGCTCTAAAGGAGGCTGGCTTCTTGTCTCTAGCGGACGACGCCGCAGAGCGACGCTTGTCGGAGCCCTTCTTCTTATCCTTGGTGGGGCGGGTCGCTATCTCTCCGTTACTGGTGTCGAGAGCACCTAGTACGACTGCCTCAAAGCTATTTGAGAGGACGAAGCTGCGCCACTCGGCGAGTATGTCTTGCTGTAGCTGTCGATTACGTGCTACGATGATGATGCCCTCGGTGTCTCGGTCGAGACGATTGAGCAGGAAAATCTTTTCGTTCGGATCGACCTTCTTGAGATGGTGTGTTACGACCTGAAAGAGGCTGCTCTTGCTAGCTCCTCTGACGGAGATGGTGGGGATGCCAGGACGCTTGTGCAAGACGATGAACTGCTCGTCGCGGTAAAGCTCCTCTATGAGAGGATGCTGCAGTTCCTCAGCGGTGCCTATATTGTAGATCTCTATAGAGTCTCCGATGGCGACGGGCGTGTCAAACTGTGTGGTCGTTACCCCTGCTAGTAAGACACAACGGTTGCGCAGATACTGCTTGACCGTCGTGCGGCTTAACTCTGGGAGTAGCTGGAAGAGTAGCTCGAGGAGTGCCCCCGACTCTGTCGCAGTGAAGCTGTAGACGCGTTCCCGTCGAGGAGTTTTTTTAATATTGTTTGTTGGCATGCTAGGCTTGTGTGCTTACACCTCTGCTGGGGGCTCTTCTTTGGAGCGAGGCTTGTGATAGAGGAGTACTACGTTGGAGTATAGCAGTAAGACTGATGCGACCATGAGTACGAGTCTCCAGTATGACTGCTCCACGATAAAGAGGTAGGAGCCTGCGACGAAGAGGGCTCCTGCGAGAAGAGCCATGCCTCGTAGTCGCTTCGTGCGGAGATCTACGTTGGTCCTATCAATCAAAGCTTGACTTATCGTGTAGAGAAGCGATCCGACCAGCAGTATGTAGCCAGTAGCCTTGCTCTCATAGAAGAGCGGTAGGGATAGACTTACTAACATCAGTATCAAACCTAATCGGTAGAATAGGTTGAGTAGTCGTTGTCGGCTGAACTTCGGTTGAGACATAGATTGTAGTAATGTAAGCTTAGAGAGCTGGTCAGTGAAAGGGTTATTTGCTTGTTTCGCCTTCGGATTCGGGTCTGTCCTTGATAAGAAAGACAACCTCATCAGGGCGCTGCATACGATACTCCTCACGAGCGATACGCTCTAGCGAAGCTTTGTCCTGCTTGTAGCTGTCTATCTTCAGACTGTCGCTACGATATGCCTCTTCGAGTCGCTTGCACTCATCAGTTAGTGCTTGAATGCGATGCGAGTAGCGGAGCTGCTTGCCGAGGTTGGAGTCGCTTATGACAAAGGTATAGATACCCATCCCCAAGACTATTAAGCCGCATAGGAAGGCTTGTGCCCGCTTGGGATGCTCAGCACTCAGGCGCTTGACATGACCTTTGAGACGACCTATAAGCTCTTTGATAGAGGACATAGCTACTGATAAGAGATGAACAATGTGACGTGTGAAGGCTTTCGGTTAGCGAATCTCAAATGATGAAGAGCGATCACTCTGCGAGTCGAGGACTCTAGGAGAGCCGTAGATGGTGAGCTCAGAGGCTCCCGCTAGCTTATACCGCAGGTTACCGCTATTGCGAATCTCTGCGGAGGAGGCACCAGCTAGTGAGATGTCTAGGTCTGAAACGGTCAACTCTTCGCCATCAATTTCAGAGGCTCCTGCTAGCGTAGCTTGCAGATTGGAGATAGCTCCTTTTACCTCAGCGCTTGAGCTACCCGAGAGCTGCATCGTCATCTGACCTAGCTGATTAGCTATGATGTCAAGCTCGGAAGCTCCAGCTAGGTTCGCCATAGTTCGCTTGGCCTGTACAGTGCCTGACACTTCGCTTGCTCCAGATGCTTCGATGCTCACCTCGTCTGCCACGATGGTGAGATCTTCTATCTCTGAGGATCCCGACAGATGAGCTGTGAATCGTGGCGCTTCAAACCGCCCGATGAAGCAAGCCTCCGTAGCTCCCGCCAAGTCCATCTTGGTGATGTAGGGCATCGTGATATGGATGGTAATGTCGTCAGAGTCAAAGGGGTACTTGACATCTTGCTGCAAGCTAATATAGAGGGTCTCCCCCTTCTGCTCGATCTTGACATCGTCCATATACTTCTCAGGAGCAGATACTGACACCGAGTACTCTGCGCCTTGTGTGATCTCGAGGTCGAGACCACGATTAGCATTGATCGCAGTAAAGTCCTTGAATTTGACTTCTTGCTGTGACATCGCCTTAGAGCCTTTCTTGTAGACGCAGCTAGAGGTACAGCATCCACAGAGGATAACAAGGAGGAGCAGAGAGGTGGTTAGAATAGATTTATAAGACATGACTTAATCCGTCCATAGATTGATATGAGGTTCTTTAATTAGTTGTACCTTTGTCAGGTACTTCCTGCTGGTCGTCAAAGGTAACAAATTCTCTCATAAGACACACTACTTGTAACTATGAAATATTTGTCTAAGCTCTTCCTCATCTCACTGCTCCCCCTCATACTTCTTTCTGCTAAAGGGCTGAAGGGTGCCAACATGTCACCGATCTGTAGCGACATGGATGAGCTTTTTGTACAGGTTCCTGACACACTATCTGAAGAGGATATCGCTAGTATACAGCTGCCCGAAGTACGAGTCTTCGGAACTCCTCACAAGCCTCTCTCTAAGTCAGAGCGCTACGCTTACTGGCGACGGGTGCGAGATGTCAAGAAAGTGCTCCCTATAGCAGAGGAGCTTAGCAGGATGATTACTGAGACATACGAATATGCAGAGACTTTTCCGACGCAGCGTGAGCGACGGGCGCATCTAGCGCGTGTCAAGAAAGAACTGGTCAAGGAGTATACGCCACGGATGAAGGATCTGACTCTCGGACAGGGTCTGCTCCTCATCAAGTTGGTGAATAGAGAGACGGGCTCGACGGGGTATGAGATCGTTAAGGCGATCTATGGTGGATTCACCGCTACCTGGTACAACGCCTTTGCGAGGCTGTACGGGGGTAATCTAGATATGAAGTTTGATCCTGAGCATGTCGAGGACGATGCGGTCACGGAGCGCATCATATATCTTTGGAGAAACGGCTTGCTCTAGTACTTCCCCCTTACAAACCCTTAATCAGTCGTAGCACTCGGTCTCGCTGGTAGGCGACCGACTGATGCCCGTCGATCCAGTGTATAGGTAGTCCGCGGCGGGTCATGCCTCGGAACCAAGTCATCTGCCGCTTAGCAAATTGATGAATAGCGGTCGCTAATTGCTCCTCCATCTCGGAGTAGCTAAGCTTACCTTGTAAGTATAGGGTGATGAAGCGGTACTCCAAACCATACGCAATAAGTGTGTCTGCGGGTACATGCTCGTCGAGCAGTCGCTCCACCTCAGCAACCATTCCCTCCTCTAGTCTGCTCTGCAGTCGCTGGTCTATGCGTCGTATGATCTCTTGACGAGCTAAGCGTAGCCCGATGATGAATGGAGGCTTTTGTTGCTTAGCTTTACGAAGAGCCTCGCGGTAGGCTAGATACTGCTCAGGATACTGTGCATAGTGTTGCGCTATCTCGATGGCACGGATACACTTACGTGCTGAGCTTAGGTCTACATGCTCTATGCGTGGATAGCGACTGAGGATAGCTCGCAGATCGGCTAGACTGAGCTGCTCTAGTTCCTGTCGCAGCGAGGCATCGGGCGGCACTTGGTGCATGGGTCTCGTCTGTAACACTTGCTCGACATAGAGTCCTGATCCCCCGACAAAGATCGGTTTGAGCTGCTGCGAGACAACCTCGTGATACGCCTCGTCAAAAAGCCTCACATATTCAAAGAGGTTGAACGGATGCCCAGCCGGGACAATATCAATGAGGTAATGAGGTATAGAGCCACGCTCTGTGGTATAGGCATCTAGGTCCTTACCAGTGCCTATGTCCATGCCGATAAAGACCTGTCTACTATCTCCACTGAGTATGGCACCATGCAGCTCCTCAGCTAGAGCCACACCCAAGGCTGTCTTACCGCAAGCGGTCGGACCTACGACTGTGAGTAACTCGGGGTAGTACACTAAATACGATACTTCGACGAGGGCTATCTACAGATCAGAGAGCATGTATGCTTTACTGACCAAAGAGCGTACGCATTAGGTGCGATCCTTGCGAATGACATCATGTGCACCTCCCTCGATGATAGAGGTAGAGGAGACGAGCGTCAGCTTAGCATTCTTACGAAGAGACTTCAGATCGACCGTGCCACAGCTACTCATCGTTGCTTTGATCTTGCTGAGCGTCTGATCGAGTGTGTCCTTCATAGGGCCAGCATAGGGGACATAACTATCAACGCCCTCCTCAAACTTCATCGTCGTGGAGGCTCCTCCGCCGTCATAGCGCTGCCAGTTGTGAGCTCGATTTGACCCTTCGCCCCAATACTCCTTGACAATGTTATTGCCAATGCGGAGCTTCTCTGTGGGCGATTCGTCGAAGCGAGCGAAGTAGCGCCCCATCATAAGGAAGTCGGCACCCATCGCTAGTGCGAGCGTCATGTGGTAGTCATGTACGATACCACCATCGCTACAGATAGGCACATAGATGCCTGTCTCATGGTAGTAGTCGTCACGCGCCTTAGCAACATCGATGACCGCCGTAGCTTGCCCACGTCCGATGCCCTTTTGCTCACGTGTGATACAGATAGAACCACCACCGATGCCAACCTTGACAAAGTCTGCACCAGCCTCTACGAGGTAGCGGAAGCCACCCTGATCGACCACATTGCCTGCGCCTACGATGACGCTATCGCCATACTGCTCACGTATCCAAGCGATGGTATCCTTCTGCCATACAGAGAAGCCATCAGACGAGTCGATACAAAGCACATCAGCCCCTGCCTCTACAAGCGCTGGCACGCGCTCCTTGTAGTCACGGGTGTTGATACCTGCACCGACCATGAGCGTCTTGTTGTGCGGGTTCTGTAGCTCCAGTGGGTTCTCCTTGTGACTATCGTAGTCCTTGCGGAATACGAAGTAGCAGAGTCGCTGCTCTTCATCAATGATTGGAAGTGCGTTCAGCTTGTGAGCCCAGATGATATCGTTTGCCTCGCTTAGCGAGATCCCCTTGCGTCCTGTGGTAAGCCGCTCGAAAGGAGTCATAAAGTCCGAAACCTTGCGATCCAGGGAGTCTGTCGATAGCCGGTAGTCTCTACTCGTGACAATGCCGCATAGCACACCATCGGGAGTGCCATCATCAGTCACTCCGATGGTCGAGTGTCCCGTGCGTTGCGTCATAGCTAGCACATCAGCAAGTGTGTCTCGAGGACTAACGTTGGCATCGCTACGCACGAAGCCTGCCTTAAACTTCTTGACACGAGCCACCATTTCAGCTTCCTCTTCGATAGGTTGTGACCCAAAGATGAAGGATAGTCCTCCGTTTCGAGCTAGTGCGATAGCCATCGTGTCATTGCTGACGCTCTGCATGATAGCAGACACGAAGGGAATATTGAGATTGATGCGAGACTCACCATCACTAGGACGGTACTTAGCCAGTGGAGTGCGTAGGGATATCTTGTCCACAGTGCACTCGGGCGTTGTCAGTCCTGGGATGAGTAGATACTCGCCAAAGGTGTGTGACGTGTCAGGGAAGATGATTGCCATAGGAAAGCGAATGAATAGTGGTGGGTGAATGGTGTAAGCCCCTACGAAAGCTATCTAGAGGATCCTATACTAGCGTAGTCTATTAGAGGCACGTACGAGGATATCGTCCTTGATGATGTTACGCATAGCCAGATACTGGCATAGTAGATTGATGATCGGCAGTATGAGCCAGAACCGCATCTGGGTTGTAGCCTGCATAAGATCAGTCTGTCGCCACAGCATATAGCCAAAGGCAGCAATAGCAGCCACCATCAGGAGGAGACCGATGATCGTCAGACGTATCTGTAACTTACGCCGCTTATAGAGGAAGATAGTAACAAAGGAGAGGATCGTCACCAAAGAGGTCAGAACGAAGGAGACTAGATTAAAATACTTAATGCTAGTCCATCCATTGACGATGAGTCCTGTGAAGTTTGCCGCATAGGTAGTCTCCTGACCGGCAGGGATGACTGTGAAGAGCGTGAAGAGTAGTAGTAGGGTTGCTGTCACCCCACTGAGGAATAGGTATAGAGTCTGAATGCGTTGCCACATAGTGAACGTATGGTTTGGGGGGTGCCTTACTTAGTCTTGTGACTCTTCATTTGGGAGTCGGAAGTAGACCTCACCATTGAGAAATTCGGTGGTCGCTACAAGCGTTGGCTTGGGTAGTTGCTCGTAGTACTTAGAGATCTCAATCTGCTCGCTATTTTCTGCTGGCGTCTCGTCGAGAGCCTCTTGGTAGTTAGCAAATTCCTGCATCTTCTCTCGGATCTCGTCGCGCATCTCTACGGATAGTTGGTTGGCGCGCTTGGAGATGATACGTACAGTCTCGTAGATATTTCCAGTCTCTTCCCAAAGCTCCGGAAGGGAGCGGGTGATAGTAGTCTGTGGTACTGGTTGCTTCTTATTTTTTGTTGTCATAATGCGAATTGGGGTCTTAGGATGTGTAGGGGGATAGGTCAATAGTCCTTCTTTTGTCTAGTAGCTCTTATCTAGCTAATGATCATACGCTGTGCGCGATCACGTAGTGTCTTAGCACGCTTGATATGCTTCCCATTTGGGAAAGCGTTTTCATAGTTATAGTATGCATCAATGACCTCGCGTAGTCGTCCTTGCTTCTTACTCTCTACACTATTGATCGCTTGCTGATAGGAAGCCTCGACGATGATAAAGAGTAGATCCTCACGATGCTTGGTGTATGGATAAGCCTTGAGGGCATTGCGAGCCGTGATGATGGCTGATATGTAGTTATTACCTAGGTAGGTGCCTAGATTGTAGTATAGATCAGCCGTGAGAAACTCCTTCTTGGCTAGGTTATCTTGCAGATCGAAGAGCATTTGCTCTACCTCCTTACGATGCTCACTCTGAGGATAAGCCTCTAGGTAGCTTTGTAGCTCCTTGAGAGCACTATAGGTGACAGACTGATCTAGGCGTGGGTCGGGAGCTATACGATAGAGTGATAGTCCCGTCTTGTAGTGAGCCTCTGCGGCTCGTGGATCCTGTGGGTACTTGCTGTACAGCCTCCGAAAGTACTCTGCTGCACTAGACTCTTGCTTGTTTTGTAGGAGTGCATCAGCCATAATGTAAAGAGCCTGCGCACCCTCCTGTGTGCCTTCATAGTGTGGTAGGACATCGACCATGAGCTCGGCCACACGGCTATACTTACCCTCGTTGTAGTACTTCTTGGCATAAGAGTAGCGGAGCGTGGGGTCTTTGGACTTCTGTATGCGCATGTACTCAGCGCAACTACTGGTGAGCAGGAGCCAGCTGAGAGCTAAGAGGCTGAGGAGCGTTTGTCTTGTCATACTTAATACCTACAGGATACTATCGTACGCAAAGGTACGAAAAAAGAGATTAGAACGAGATCGCCTGTAGTCCCCATCTATAGAAAGGGAAAATACCCTAACCGTCTCATTGATGAGTCGGCTAGGGTATTCTTGTATGGATGGAGTGAATCTAGAAGGAGTAGAGCGAGCTGATCGACTCGTGGCTGCAGACGCGGCGGATAGACTCAGCAAAGAGCTCTGCAACGCTGATGATGCGTACCTTCTCACTCTTCTTAGAGTAAGGTATCGAATCGGTGAAGATCATCTCCGTCAGGCCAGACTGGTCGATGCGCTTTGTGGCAGGGTCACTCATGACGGCATGTGTCGCGAAGGCTCTGACAGACTTAGCCCCATGCTCTAGCATGAGGTCTGCAGCCTTGGTCATGGTGCCAGCGGTGTCAACGATATCGTCGACGAGGATTACATCCTTGCCTGTGACATCACCGATGATCGTCATCTCAGCCACCTCATTTGCCTTAGCACGACGCTTGTGGCAGATGACCATAGGCACCCCAAAGTGGCGAGCGTAGTTATTGGCACGCTTCGTACCACCTACGTCAGGGGTAGCGATGCAGAGATTGTCCACGGGGATGTTGTGCTCGATATACTCTGTGAAAACGGTGGATCCGTATAAGTGGTCTACTGGTACGTTGAAGAATCCTTGTATCTGGTCTGCGTGTAGATCCATCGTGATGAGGCGGGTAATGCCAGCTACAGAGAGTAGGTCGGCAATTAGCTTAGCGCCGATGGAGACACGAGGCTTATCCTTGCGGTCCTGTCTAGCCCATCCGAAGTAGGGTATGACCGCAGTGATGTAGTGAGCCGAGGCACGCTTAGCCGCATCGATCATGAGTAGGAGCTCCATGATGTTGTCGGCATTAGGGTAGGTCGACTGTACGAGGAAGATATCCTTGCCACGGATGCTCTCTTCGTAGATGATTTATATATCTCCGATGTCTCTGATTCCTCGGGAGGAAATTCTCGATAGCTCATGGGAAAATGACAATTCTCCACGGAGGCGAGCATAATTTCTTCGGAAGAATCAAATGATACTTCGGAAGAATCAGATGATAAGTCCGAAGAATTTTTTCGTTCCTCACTGGATAATCAAAAATATCCACGGAGGAATTTGTCGATTTCCTTGACAGTTGAATCTACGCACTCCACACTAATTGCCAGCAACGAGATAAAAAAGAGTATATTTGCGCCATGATGGGTGTCGTATGAGCTAGTATCACACGCCTCTATGTGACACCTTATATATGCAAACGAAGAGTCAGCCTATTATATATATGAGTAAGCAAACGAAGAACCAGCGACTCAGTGTCATCGCCGACCTGCTTAGGACCCACGAGGTGACAGACCAAGCGATGCTCCTCGAGCTATTGCGGGAACGTAACATCTCCATTACGCAGGGAACGCTCTCGACCTACCTCGCTGAGCTGGGTGCCACCAAAGGTGTGCGTCCAGGCTCCTTCAAACCGTGTTATCAGCTCCCACTGATCCCGCAGGCTGACGCTGTCACGACTCAACCCACGGGACTGATCTCTCCGACGGTCGGCTTCCGCTCGTATGCGCTCTCAGGGCAGATGCTGGTCATCCGCACGGAGCCTGGCTTTGCGCAGTCTATAGCGACCATCCTTGACAGCTCTTCCTCGTTGCTCTCGCTCGGTAGCGTGGCTGGGTACGATACTATTATAGTAGCTCTTGCGGAGGAGGCGACCGATGGCGAGGTAATTGACTGGCTCCATCGGATCATCCCCGAGTCTATCCTAGCGATAGGGCAGGGACGACGGTCATGACTTGACAAAATCGTTCTTTCTTATGACATCTTCCGCCAAAAGACCTCTTCTTTAATGTAGAAATACTACATTTGTCGCAAATATCAGAAAGTATCAATGAGCATGGATGCAGAATCTACTGGTACAAAGGGCAAGTCCCACTGGGGGCTTCGGTGGTTTTATGACCTTTATCGTGATGGGTTGCGAAGTCAAAGCCGCACGAGCCGTCTGCTGTGGATTATTGTAGCCATCAAGCTCTTTATCATGTTTGCCATCTTGCGTCCTATCTTCTTCCCGCGGGTTATTTCTGACCGCATGCTATCACTGGCTCTTTGTGCCACTCACGCTCGGACTGGGTGTGATTATGTCGATAGCCGAGACTAAGTACTATCGCACCAATCGCCCCGAGTGGAAGCGGTGGGCGATGTTTTGGCAAAAGCTCTTTGGTATCAACTTTGCCATCGGCGTCGCTACGGGACTCATCCTCGAGTTTGAGTTCGGTACTAACTGGTCTAACTACAGCTGGCTCGTGGGTGATATCTTCGGAGCTCCGCTAGCTATCGAGGGTATCCTCGCTTTCTTTATGGAGGCGACCTTCATCGCTGTCATGTTCTTTGGGTGGAACAAGGTAAGCCGTGGTTTCCACCTAGCCTCTACTTGGCTGACCGTCATCGGTGCGACCATCTCGGCCGTTTGGATTCTTGTTGCCAATGCTTGGATGCAAGACCCCGTCGGTATGACCTTCAACCCCGCTACCGTACGTAGCGAGATGACCGACTTCTGGGCCGTAGCGCTCTCCAGCACGGCGGTCAATAAGTTTTGGCATACGACTATCTCCTCCTGGACGCTCGGCTCTGTCTTTGCGCTAGGTATCTGCGCCATCTACATCCTTCGTGGCAAGCACAAGGAGTTTGCCTTGGCTAATAGTCGTATTATCGCTCCCTTCGGACTCATCGCTGCTTTGCTCACCGCCTTCACAGGAGACACCTCTGGTTACAACGTGGCTCAGCGTCAGCCTATGAAGCTCGCTGCTATGGAGGCGCTCTACGATGCTGGCGAAAGCACACCCGATGGCAAGACTGCTGATGGCAAGGGGCTAGGGCTCAGTGCTATCGGTCTGCTCGACTGTGACAAGCTCACACCACTGGCTGAGGAGAACCAAGACCCATTCGTCTTCAACATCAAGATACCCTCTATGCTCTCTATGCTAGGTACACGCACGACCGATGGTTACGTACCAGGCATCAACAATATCCTAGAGGGTGGTTACTACGATATGGATGGCAATCAAGCACTCTCTGCTGATGAGCGTATGCGTCGTGGCAAGATCGCTATCGAGGCACTCGCCGCTTATGGCGAAGCGCAGAAGGCTGGTGACGCTGCCGAGATGGAGCGTCAGAATGCAATCATACAGGAGAACTTCGACCACTTTGGCTATGGTTATGTCCAGGACAAGGCGGACCTCGTGCCCAATGTACCGCTCATGTACTACGCCTTCCGTATTATGGTCGGTTGTGGCTTCCTCTTTATTCTTGTCCTCCTCCTCATCTGGATCTTGCAGCGTAAGAAGAGTGCTGAGGAGTTTGCACGTTATCGCTGGCTACACATCATCACGGTCATCTGCATCCCGTTAGCGTGGATCGCCAGTCAGGCTGGATGGGTCGTTGCCGAGATGGGTCGTCAGCCATGGGCTATCCAGGATATGCTCCCGCTGAATGCCGCTGTCTCTAAGCTCGCACCCGCCAACGTGATGACCACGTTCATCATCTTTGCCGTACTCTTTACGATCCTCCTCATCGCAGAGGTGAGCATTATGGTCAAGGCGATCAAGCATGGCCCTGAGTCTCATCTAAATGATGTAGAGCAGCTCTTTAGCAAGCGTGAGAGTAAGTAATCACTAACCCCATAGACACACTATCATAATGGACTACGCATTTCTACAGCAATACTGGTGGTTTCTAGTCTCACTGCTGGGAGCCCTGCTTGTCTTCCTGCTCTTTGTGCAGGGCGGACAGACCTTTATCTTTGCAGCGCGTCGTGACGAGCC
>QWCB01001810.1_pt1 | contig 19475 bp, 16 predicted proteins | sample 1972511 | NCBI WGS metagenome assembly QWCB01 (sample SAMN09866719, study PRJNA288562) | Human gut metagenome isolate term5_stool, whole genome shotgun sequencing... | isolation source: gut | host: Homo sapiens | place: USA: California
TCTCCCCATTCATTTGCGGGTGCAAGTTAGTCAATTCACTTCAGTTAGTTTTTATGTGGGTGGCTTCTCCCCCAGCACTTCAAAATAGGAATTAGCCTAAGCTGTGCGCCATCCGAGAGGTTGGGGGGACGTACGCTATCTCTTGATTTTGTATTACCTTTGTGGCACGAGGGTGCGTTGTCCCTATGAGGGGAGACATCCCCCACCCTCCTTTGACAAGTATCACCTTAGATAGTAATCATAAGTATATGAAAGGTTTCAACCCTATAGGTAGTCTGGTAGTCCTCGTCGGGGCGCTCATACTCATCGTCCCCGCTCTGATGGACAAGGGGGGGAATATGTTCAATCTGATCGGTTGTATCGTGATGATTGCTGGATTCTTCCTACACATCTTCCTCAATAAGCGCATCACAACTATCAAAGAATAGTCCTACCCAAGTGCCTCACTGGGCACTGGCTCCGGCCTTGTATCCAGCTCCTTGGCTATTCGTCGAGGGCTTGCCTTGCCCATACGTAAGACAAGTCCCTTTCGTTCGTATATAAGGTCACCCCTAGCAACTTACTCACCAGCTCTATGTACTACAACAAGGCGATCCTCATAGGCTTCGTAGGTGCAGACCCCAGCGTACACTATTCGCGTCGGGGCACCTGTCAGGCGTCGCTGCGCTTAGCGACCTCTGTGCCAGGCTATACGAAGCGTGATGGTACGCAGATACCAGATCGTACGGAGTGGCACACGGTGGTGATCTTCGGTACACTGGCACAGTTTGTCGAGCGCTGGGTGCGCAAGGGGTCGCACCTCCTCGTGGAGGGCGAGATACGCTACAATAGCTATACAGATCGACAGGGGAAAGCGCAGGCACGTACGGAGATATGGGCGGACAAGGTCTCCTTTGTGGATCGTCCTAAACAGAGCCGTGGCCAGGAGAGCGCCTCGCCTCGTCCTGCTACCGAGCAATCAGTATTGCCGTCTGACCCTAGTGACGCAACGAGCCAGGGTGGCAACAGTATAAGTCACAACAGTAGTAGCAATGGGTGATGCCTTCTTATTAAGCCTTTTCGGAGGAATCGTGTACAGCAATCCTATCGTTTGGATAGACGCTATACCGCTTCTGATCATCCTCTTCCTACTGCTTTGCTCCGCCTTCATGTCGAGCAATGAGGTGGCCTTCTTCTCTCTCACTCCGAAAGAGGTACAGCAGATCAAAGAGCAGGAGCACCCCAACGATCCACGACTACTCCAACTCCTATCGCACTCGGAGCAACTACTGGCGACCATCCTGATCGGCAATAATGCGGTCAACGTGGGGATCACGATCCTCTGTGCGTGGTTTGTGGGGGAGCATTGGGACTTCTCGGCAAATCCTGCTGCAGGCTTTATCATCCAGACGGTCCTCATCACCTTTCTACTTCTACTCTTTGGCGAGATCATCCCTAAGATTTACGCTCAGCGCCACCCGCTCTCATTCATTCGACTAACGGCTCCTGCCGTGTCTGGACTTTACAAGGGGATCGCTTGGTGCTCCAAGGGCTTGATCAAGACCTCTAAGCTCCTCGGCTCTAAGGCTAGACGGGTACCTGAACTCTCTGTAGACGATCTCTCGGAGGCTGTCGCACTGACGACAAACGGCGACAACAAGGAGACGGAGATGATCCATGAGATTGTCAAGTTTTACCACAAGACGGCCGACGAGATCATGGTGCCACGCGTCGATATGGTCGGTGTCAACTACCATTGGGCTTATCATCAGACGCTTAGCTTCGCTGTGGAGACTGGCTACTCACGACTGCCTGTCTACGATGGGTCGCAGGATACGATCCAAGGGCTGCTCTATGTGAAGGATCTCCTCCCTCATATGCATGAGGAGGACAACTTCCCATGGCAAAAGATCATCCGACAAGCTTACTTCGTACCCGAGAATAAGAAGATCGACACCCTACTGGAGGAGCTACAGCAGGAGCGTATCCATATGGCGATCGTGATCGATGAGTTCGGCGGGACCTCGGGACTGATCACACTGGAGGACATCCTCGAGGAGATCGTCGGAGAGATCGTCGACGAGTACGATGATGAGGATCCGCCCTACGTACGGCTCGCCGAGGGGGTCTATCTGATCGATGGTGGTATGTCGCTCATAGATCTCTGCAAGCTACTGGATGTAGAGCCAGAGTACTTTGCTCCACACTACGAGGAGGTTGATACGGTCGGAGGCTTATTCCTAGAGGTGCTACAAGAGATTCCTCAGGTGGGTCAGCAGGTAACCATATCGGACATCGACTTCATCGTGACGCGCATGGAGCGCCACCGTATCATGCAGCTCAAGATGCGCCTGCATCCTAAGGAGCAGACTGACACAGAGACCGATAAGTCTACAGAACCCCAGGCGTGAACTACTCACAGCTACCCCTCCCGCTAGGGGATACACTCTACATCGCTGAGCTACCACCCAGCATTGCGCCTAGCCTATCTACTTACCGCTCACTAACGCAGCAGCTACTTGACGAGATCGCTCCTAGGGAGTCGGTCTGGCGACTGACGCACCTCCCCTCTGGCGCTCCCCGCCTTGTCTCGTCTGATCACGACTACCACATCTCCATATCCCACAGCGGGAGCTACGTGGCTCTCGTCCTTAGTGAGGAGGCGCACGGTGTCGGCGTCGATATTCAAGTGGCTAGTGATAAGTTGCCACAAGTCGCTCCGAGATTCATGTCTCCGACAGAGCTGGCTTACTATCGACATCTTACGACAAGCGAAGCGGACGAATGGCTCTACACCGTGTGGGGACTCAAGGAAGCAGCCTACAAAGCTTACCCGCTACAGGTCAAGCGCCACCTAGCGACCAACTATACCGTCTCTCCGCCCGAAGCTTCTCTCTTTTGTAGCATGGAGAGCGAGCCCTTCGCCCGCTACACCGTCTATGCCGACGAGGGGGGCGACCACCCTACCCTTCTCACGGGCTACCTCCTTCGTAGCATCACAACTGCTCCCTACCACCTCACCTACGTTCAGGCTGGGGGCGGGAGCTTTTGAAAGTTGAACCCTACGCCCGAGACACGGTATCTCTAAAATCCTTATCTTTGCGAAAGCATTAGTGTATCCGCACGGTGCTATGACCTTTGGACTATAAAAAGACCTATGAGCCAACTATACATCTACAACACGCTGGAGAGGGCTAAAGTGCCCTTTGAGCCAATTGCCCCGCCACATGTGGGGCTCTACGTTTGCGGACCGACCGTTTACGGGGATCCGCATCTAGGGCATGCTCGCTCGGCGATAACGTTTGACATTCTCTTCCGCTACCTCAAGCACCTCGGCTACAAGGTGCGCTACGTACGCAATGTGACCGACGTGGGGCACCTAGAGCATGATGCAGATGATGGCGAGGACAAGATAGCTAAGAAGGCTAAGCTCGAGCAGCTTGAGCCGATGGAGGTGGCTTACTACTACCTCAACCGCTACCACGATAGTCTGCGCCTGCTCAATGTGCTACCACCTTCAATAGAGCCACTTGCCTCGGGGCATATCATCGAACAGATCCAGCTGGTACAGCAGATCCTCGATGCGGGCTACGCCTATGTGAGCCACGGGAGCGTCTACTTTGACGTGCTCAAGTACCACGCTGACCACCCTTACGGCATCCTGAGCGGACGCAATGTGGAGGACATGATCTCCAACACGCGCGATCTGGACGGGCAGGACGAGAAGCACAACCCGCTGGACTTCGCTCTCTGGAAGAAGGCGCAGCCTAGCCACATCATGCGCTGGCCTTCGCCTTGGAGTGAGGGCTTCCCTGGGTGGCACTGCGAGTGTACCGCTATGGGACGCAAGTACTTGGGCGCTCACTTCGACATTCATGGCGGTGGGCTGGACTTGACCTTCCCACATCACGAGTGCGAGATCGCACAGGCGGTCGCTTCGCAAGGAGAGCCGATGGTCAAGTACTGGATGCACAACAATATGATCACGGTGGATGGCAAGAAGATGGCGAAGAGTGCGGGCAACTTTATCACCCTGGAGGAGTTCTTCGCGGGCAATCACCCTGCACTCGAGCAAGCTTACGCGCCGATGACCATTCGCTTCTTCGTCTTGAGTGCACACTACCGTGGCACGGTGGACTTTAGCAATAGTGCTCTGCAAGCTGCGGAGAAGGGGTACCAACGCCTCATGGACGCTGACGCTAAGCTTCAGTCGCTCAAGCCATCGGCTACCTCAACGATTGAGAAGATTGATCTGGGGGAGCGTTGCAAGGAGGCGATGGATGACGATATCAATACGCCGATGGTGATTGCTGCGCTCTTTGATGCAGCTCGTCTCATTAACTCGATCCACGACGGACACGAGCAGATCACGAGCGAGCAGCTGGAGGAGCTACGCAAGGCCTACGACCTCTACCTACACGACATACTCGGTATGCAGTCGGCTACGGAGGCTTCCGATCTGAGCGGTGGCCAGCAAGAGGCTTTCGCAGGAGCGGTTGATCTGCTCCTAGACATTCGCTCCAAGGCTAAGGCAAGCAAGGACTGGGAGACGAGTGACCTGATACGAGACAAACTGACCGCTCTAGGCTTTGAGATACAAGATACCAAGAGTGGGGCCGAGTGGAAGGTACTGTAAGACCCTTTGACCCAGACTAGCCTCTAATGCTTTCGCTCATTATTCCAGTCTACAACCGTCCTGACGAGATCGAGGAGCTACTACACTCGCTCGCTCAGCAGCAGACGCCCCCGTCCTACGAGGTCGTTATCGTGGAGGATGGAAGCTCGGTGCCTTGCGCTACGGTTGTGGATCGCTATCGTGACCAGATGAGCATACATTATGAGGTGGTGCCCAACGGGGGACCATCCAAGGCGCGCAACATAGGAGTGCGCCACGCCACGGGCGACTGGGTGATCATCCTCGACTCGGACGTGGTGCTACCGCCTGACTACCTATATAATGTATCTCAGGCGATTGCTGCGGACGAGTGCGATGCGTGGGGCGGGCCCGATGCGGCTCCTTCGCTACAAGACGGCTCCTTCGGCATGTGGCAGCGGGCGATCAACTATGCGATGACCTCGCCCCTCACGACGGGCGGCATACGAGGCGGGAGCAAGCGACTGACGAAGCGATTCTACCCACGCACCTTCAATCTGGGCTGTCGCAAGGCTCTCTTTGAGTCTCTGGGAGGCTTCGATGAGACGATGCGCTATGGCGAGGATATCGACTTTAGCATGCGTCTCTACGAGGCGGGCAGTCGAGTCGCTCTCCTTCCCGAGGCGGTGCTTTATCACAAGCGCCGCGTGGACTTGCGTAAGTTTTACCGACAGGTGTGGTACTCCGGCACGGCTCGTGTGGAGCTCTCACGAAGACATCCCGGGTCGATGCGCCTGACCTACTTACTCCCCACACTCTTTGTCGTGACAACGCTACTATTCACGCTACTTGCGGTGTGGTGCCCATGGTTCTGGCTCTACCATGTACTCTTTATTGTGACTATCTTTGCAGACGCATTCTGTCGCACGCACTCAGTGGCGGTCGCTTGGCGAGCTGTCGTAGCCTCTTTTGTCCAGCTCTCGGGCTATGGCATCGGCTACCTCAGCCAGCGCTTCAAACGGTGCAAAGCTTAATCCTCAAACTCTATCTCTGAGTTATCTTATGAAACAGATTCCTTGGCAACGCATATTGCTCATCTTCGGCTTCTTCCTGATTGTAGCGCTTGGTTACTTTACGCCAGCGCACTTTGAGGGGCGGACGCTCTTTCAGGCGGACGTGGCAGGCGTCTCGGGCAATGGCTCCGACGTACAGGCTAGCGACGAGACCTCCTACTGGACCAACTCGCTCTTTGGCGGGATGCCGATGTATCAGATCAGTCCTTCCTATCCATCGACCAAGCCTCTGCAATACCTGCAAGATGTGCTGACGCTTCGCAAGCCTCTGAGCATTCTCGGCACCTATCCGTGGCTAATCTTTGCGCTACTCGTAGGCTTTTACATCTTCATGCGTTCGCTCAAGGTCGATCCCCTGCCCTCCGTACTGGGAGCGGTGATGTGGGCTTTGTCAAGCTACTTCATCATCCTCATCCATGCGGGGCACATTTGGAAGCTGACCGCACTCTGCTTCGTGCCCCCCACGATCGCTGGACTCGTCTGGTGCTACCGTGACGAGCGTCTCTGGGGAGGCGCGCTTTTTGCCTTCTTTATGGCGCTGCAGCTCTTGGCAAACCATGTGCAGATGACCTACTACTTCGCACTCCTCATGGGCGTCCTGGTCATCACCTTCTTGGTGCAGGCGATTAGAGAGCGAAAGGTTGTAGACTTCCTCAAGTCCACGGGCGTACTCGTCCTCGCAGGTCTCCTCGCCATCGCAGTCAATGGGACAAACCTCTACCACACTTACCAGTACGCTCAGGAGACGATGCGTGGTGGCAGTGAACTAACGATCGCTCCTCCACATACCCCCGAGCAAGCGGAAGCTGAGGTCAATAGTAAGGGACTCTCCAAAGAGTACATCACGCAGTGGAGCTACGGCATCGGAGAGACCTGGACGCTCCTCGTACCCAATACGAAGGGCGGTGCAACCGAACCTCTAGCTAAGGGACACGCCAAGCAACTTGCCAAGGCGCCCTACGAGTACCAGCAGATGCTGGGTCAGATGAATGCTTACTGGGGTGACCAACCCTTCACCTCGGGTCCCGTCTATGTGGGCGCCTTCGTCTGCATCCTCTTCATCATCGGCTGTGTCGTCGTCAAGGGACCGATCAAGTGGGGACTGCTCATCGCGACGATCCTCTCGATACTGCTCGCATGGGGTAAGAACTTCATGCCGTTGACCAATCTCTTCATCGACTGGATGCCGATGTACGACAAGTTCCGAGCGGTCTCCTCGATCCTAGTCATCGCCGAGCTAACGATCCCGACGCTAGCCGTACTAGCTCTCGTGCAGCTCATCAAGGAGCCTCAGCTCCTACGCAGCAAGAGCGTCTGGATAGCAGGCGGAGTACCAGTTCTGCTCTTACTTCTTTTCGCTCTTCTGCCAGATCTCTTCTTCGGCTTCCTATCCCAGCAGGAGAAGAGCATGTTTGCCGAGCTAGCCACACAAGACCCTCGCTACTTGACGCTACAAGATCAGCTCAAGACGATGCGTATGGACATCTTCCGGGCGGACATATGGCGTAGCTTGCTCTTCATCGTCTTAGGTATCGTACCCCTATGGCTCTTTGCCAAGGGCTATCTCAAGACTCAGTGGCTCTGCTGCATCCTCGTCGGACTGACGCTCATAGACCTGTGGCAGGTAGACAAGCGTTACCTAGCCGATGACGACTTCATCGCCCCACAACTGGTACAGCAGCAAGCAGCTCCTATGACGGAAGCCGATCAGACGATCCTTCAGGACAAAAGCCTCGGCTATCGTGTCTTCAACCAGACGGTCAATAGCTTCAACGATGCCACCACCTCTCGCTGGCACCACAGCGTGGGCGGTTATCACGCTGCCAAGCTACAGCGCTATCAAGACCTGATTACCTATCAGCTCTCTACGGGCAATAAGCAGGTCTACGATATGCTCAATACGAAGTACTTCATCGTCCCCAACCCTGAGACCAAAGCACCTATGGCGATGACCAATCCAGATGCCTTCGGGGCGGCTTGGTTTGTCGATAGCCTTCGCTGGGTTTCTAATGCCAATGAAGAGATGGAGGCTCTCACCACGGCAGACCTACGTCACGTAGGTGTCGTCGATCTCCGTTTTGGCGAAGAGCTACCGCAGCCTCTTATGCTACCCGATAGCACCGCTCAGCGTAGCATCACCGTCACCAAGTACACCCCACGACAGGTGGTCTACAACGTATCGGCCGAGGCTCCTGGCATAGCCATCCTCTCAGACATCTACTACCCGCACGGCTGGCACGCCACCATCGATGGCAAGGAGATACCTATCGCACGGGCTAACTACGTGCTGCGAGCCGTCTCACTGCCCGCAGGCAAGTACCAGCTCACGCTCACCTTTGCGCCACGCTCCATAACCGTGACCGAGAGCATAGCCTTCACAGCTTTGGCCCTGATCCTCCTAGCGCTCATCGGCTCCATCGTATGGCGCATCAGACCTTTTGGAAAAGGCAAGAAAGCCCCCACAGACTCACAAACGAATTAATTACCTTTATATATAGATCAAACTATGACTTATCGAAACTTACTAAAGATCACCACCGCTCTACTACTAGCGGTCTTGGTCTCTTCGTGTGCTTGCAGACTCAAGCCTCTCGACGGCTCTGCAGCTCAGGTAGATCCCAATCCCTTGACACTCGTAGGTACGCAGATACCTGGACAGGTTCGTCTGACGATCCCTGCTAAGTGGTGCCACAAGCGGGCTATCGTCAATGTAACCCCCGAGCTACGCTACAACGGCATCAGCGTGACGGGTCAGACCGTCACCATACAGGGTGAGAACGTACGTGACAACTACCAGACCATCTCTTACGAGCGTGGTGGTAGCGTCATCATACCCTTTGCCTTTGAGTACAAGCCTGGTATGGAGCAGAGTGACCTCTATCTCTCCTTTACCGCTACAGTAAAGGGCAAGAAGGTCAACCTCCCCGCTGTCAAGGTAGCTCGTGGCACCATCATGACTGCCGACCTAGCCAGCATTAGCGATATCACGCCAGCTCTCGCTCGTGACGCCTTCCAGAGAGTCATCAAGGAGCAGTACACGGCCGACCTCAAGTTCCTCATCAACCGTGCCGAGGTACGTGCTGCTGAGCTCAACAAGCGTGAGGTCAAGGAGTGGAAAGATGTCGTCGACAACGCCTATCAGGTACCCAACCAAGAGGTAGACATCGAGATCCAGGCTTATGCCTCTCCCGATGGTGCTCAGGACTTCAACGAGCGTCTCTCGGCACAGCGTGAGCGCAACACTTCTAGTGTCATAGCTCGCCAGCTGGGCAACAAGAAGATCGAGGTCAACGCACACTACACCGCTGAGGACTGGGACGGATTCCAGAAGCTTCTTGAGGCAAGCAACATACAGGACAAGGAGCTAGTCCTGCGCGTCCTCTCTATGTATCCCGATCCCGAGGATCGTGAGCGTGAGATACGCAACCTCTCGCACGTCTTCACACAGCTAGCTAGCGAGATCCTCCCCGAGCTACGCCGCTCACGTCTCAATGCCAACGTACGCATCATCGGCAAGAGCGATGACGAGCTCAAGATGTTTATGGCACAGCGCCCAGGTCGCCTCACCATCGAGGAGATCCTCTACGCCGCTACGCTCTATGACAATGCTAAGGATCAGATGAATGCTTACCAGCAGGCTACGCAGCTCTATCCAAAGGACTACCGTGCTTACAACAATATCGGTACGCTCTACCTCGCTCAGGGCAACTACGAGCAGGCTGCAAGCTACTTCGCAAAGGCTCAGAAGATCCAGCCCAACGCTGCTTCTAATATGAACGAAGCACTCATCGCTCTCGACCGTGGCAACCTAGCAGAGGCTCAGCGCCTCATGGGTAGTGCCGTAGAGGTACCCGAGGCTGGTCAGGGCATCGGTCTCCTACAGATGCACGAGGGCAAGTATGCAGACGCTATCCGCTCCTTTGGCAATACGCCATCGAACACGCTAGCCATCGCTCAGATCATGCAGGGTCAGTACGCAGATGCTACACGCACCCTCGCTGCTGTCGCACAGCCCAATGGCGAGACCGCTTACCTCAAGGCAGTCGTCGCAGCTCGTACCAACGATCTGCAGGCGCTCGTCAGCAACCTCCGCTCAGCTATTGAGCAGGATCGTAGCTACGCACAGCGTGCACAGCGTGACCTCGAGTTTGCAGCCTTCAGCCAGACACCCGAGTTCGTCGCTCTGGTCAAGTAACACAACAGACGTGACGTAACAGAGCGTCACCCTCAACACACGAGAGGAGCTATCCGCCCAGGCGGATGGCTCCTCTCTCGTTATCTGCGACGACATCAACGCCATCGGGAGCACTCCTCGATAGTACTCCCAACTCCCCACCATCGAGAAAACGAGGAGCTAATTGTTAGAAGAAACAAGAGATCGCTGGGCGAGGTGGTGGAGGCGTTGCTTGATGCGGTGTGCTTGGTGGTGCATGTGGCGCCAGAGGCGTTTGTGGAGCGGCGTGGCCGTGAGACGAGCGATCAACGAGTCTAATGGCTCTGCATTGATTTGCTCGAAGAAGAGCTGGCGCTTCGGTGGCTCCGCCACACTCTGCTCGATTGAGGGATTACCCGCCACGGCACTCGCATAACTCGTCTCCTGAGAGCGGCAAGTGAGCTCGGACGAAAGAGGATTACCCGCCAAAGCACTCGCATAGCTCGTCTCCTGAGAGAGACAAGTGAGTTCGGACGAAAGACGATTACCCGCCAAAGCACTCGCGTAGTTCGTCTCCTGAGAGCGACAAGTGAGCTCGGACCAGAGGCGTCGCCCCTGTGCGCTGTGGATCAGCACGACGCTCGTGCCTTTGTTCTCGTCCAGCGCTTGATCTAGTTCGGGACAGGTGCGCTCCACGCCCCAGTAGTCGCCCAGCGTCAGGTCGCTCTGACTGCGCCCCCCCTTCGCCATGCAGGCGTAGCAACTAGGGCGCAAGTAGAGGTCGTGCAGGAAACCCCGCATATAGATATTGTCTCCGTAAAACTGTCGCACGCTGCCCCCTCCAGCGCTCTGTACCACAAAGTCATAGCGTCGCCACCCCGAGACCGATTTGTCGCGAAAGGAGATTCCCGTGATCTCTTCCTGCCCTGCTCGCAGTGTCGTCAGATACCTTTGCCACACCATCGGTGAGGGGACGCCGTGGCAGACCACATCAACCGTTGTCAAGTTGTCGTAGGCACGTCCGAGGTAGTGGACCAGCCCTTTGATCTGACAGGGAGTCCCACTGAAGAGGACGGGTCGTCCCTCTTTGAGAAACAGCTCCGCCCGCTGATAGCTATATCCGATGCGGCTCTGCAGGTACTTACTACCCCGAAAAGGTGCCAGCCCCTCCACCGTCTCCGTGTAGTCGTGACAGACGCCCCAGGTCTCATCAAATCGCGCCCCAAAGACCACGCCCCCACGACGTAGCGTCTCCTCAGCAAGTAGCGTAAAGAGCCCTCCCGACGAACTCGCCTCGCGGAGCCCTTCGTCCGTAGCACATGCGGCATAGACAGCCAGTGGCTCACGAGGCGCGCCCAGCTCCATAAAGGGGCAGACCTGCTCACACTTATGACACTCGATGCAACGCTCCAGATCGACGACTGGATAGCCAAAGCCCTCCTCGTCACGCTCCAGTCGTATGCACTCCTTGGGGCATACCTGTCGGCACGCCTCGCAGCCACAGCAGCGCCTCTTGTCCTCTATCTGTATCATCGTGTCTCAGTCTCTAGTGCACTACAAAGGTAGAGAAAGCAGATTAGATCTGGGACCACGGAATGACACAAAATGAGACTGTTGGCATTTGCAACAGTCTCAAAATGGCTCCATCTACGTCACGATCCAAGGAAATCGAACAATTCCTCGGTAGAGATTTTCAAACCTCCAGTGAGGAACGAAGAAATTCCTCCGAACTTCGATTTCATTCTTCCGAAGTTTCATTTCATTCTTCCGAACTTTTATTTCGGCCCTCGGTGGAGAATTTTCGTTTGCTCCCTGGCGGTTCACGATTTCCTCATGAGAGATCGCAATCAGTCGAGACCTCGGAGTCACTATAGCGTTGCTATAGCGCTATGTAGCGAGACCCAACCCATATACTCCTTCTTTGTCGTCATGCGTAGTCTTAGAGTACAGGGTTATCATGCGCCAGTCCTGAGAAATGCAACTTATACCTAAAACAAAGTCTGCGCTTATAGATTTTTTTTTCTACCTTTGTGATAGAGAAAGTTCCGCTAGTGACGGTTTTCGTCCTAGGGCTTCTCACAGTAACACACTTAACACACTTTACCGCTATGAAAAAGATTCTTTCTACTCTAGCTCTTGTGGCTCTCCTCCTAGGATTTAACGCCTGCCAGTCAGACTGTCCTAACGTCGAGCCAACACCTACCCCGACGCCGACACCAACGCCGACACCGACGCCTGGAGAAGACAGTACCTACATCTTGCCTTTCCTCAGATGGTGGGACGGAGGTGATGGAATCAAGGCTTTTGAGTCTGCTCGTGGTAGCAAGCAGGAGTCTTACGATCCCTCTTTCGACCTTTACGTCTATAGCACGACCAACAAGCTACAACCCAAGATCTCCTACATCGTCGGTATGTATGCACAGATGGATATGGCCTCTGAGGTCCTGACTAGTTCTAGCTTCTACGCCTTTATGAAGGAGAATGGATTCGAGCCTACAGGTGAGCCTCAAAACTCAATGCAGTACTTTACCTCTAACAAGTATAAGCAATTGACCGTCTACTCCGTAGTGGCACCTATAGATCTAGGCGAGGGAAATGTTATGCCTACAGCTCTCGTCTTTGCGATGAAGGCTCCAGAACTAAGTAGCGTACCCTATCCTCTGCTAAATTGGCAAGCCTCACTAGATGATGTCAAGGCCTTTGAGACTCAAGCAGGCTTCACCGGTCCCAAGGAGTCTACGGTCAAGAATGGGGAGATAAAGCGTTACCAATTCTCCAAGAAGACGGAGAAAGATGAGTTTACCGAGCTGTTCATTCGTCTATACGACTTCCAGGGCGATAAGCTCATCAAGGCTACCTCTATAGTAATCCCTAACGACTACGTTTACCAGCTCAGTGGAGATGCCATCAACCCTTACCAATACTTTATCGATATGATAAAGAAGGATGGATACACCTCTCGCAAGGGTGCCAACAATCGTCAGGTTTACGACAATGAGGCTAAGGCAAACAAGTTCACCTTTGAGACCTGGAGCAAGGTCAAAGTGAATAACTTCACGATGAAGGGGGCCGGCATGGCATTCGTACCCTTCAATGGTCCCGATGAGATTGACTACTAAACAATAAACCGTACTAGCTACGGTTTGCATTCGAAAGAGAGACTGTTGCATTTGTAACGGTCTCTCTTTTTGTCAGTCCTATTTGGACAAGTTTCTGTATCTTTGCGAACATATCTTATACGAAAGCTCCAATGAAGAAACCGTTTAAGGAATACCAGTCTGCCGACTTCGCACAGATCAACCAGGAGATGCTAGCTCTGTGGGAGAAAGAGCAGCTCTTCCACCGCTCGCTACACCAGCGTGAGGATGCACCGCTATTCACCTTCTACGAGGGTCCTCCCTCGGCCAACGGGATGCCTGGCATTCACCACGTCATAGCGCGCTCTATCAAGGATATCATCTGCCGCTACAAGACGATGCACGGATACCGTGTAGATCGTCGTGCGGGCTGGGATACGCACGGTCTGCCCGTAGAGCTGGGTGTCGAGAAAAAGCTCGGCATCACCAAGGATGCGATCGGTAAGACGATCTCTGTCGCTGAGTACAATCAGACCTGCCGCAAGGAGGTGATGAAGTACACCGCCGAGTGGGAGTCGCTGACCAAGCAGATGGGTTACTGGGTCGACATGGAGCACCCCTACGTAACCTACAAGAATAAGTACATCGAGACGCTCTGGTACCTCCTCAAGGAGCTATACAAGAAGGGTTTACTATACAAAGGTCTATCCATACAGCCCTACAGTCCTGCCGCAGGTACGGGCCTGAGCTCGCACGAGCTGAACCAGCCAGGGTGCTATCGTGATGTCAAGGATACGGTCTGTACCGCACAGTTTCGCATCATTGATGCACCTGAGTCACTTCGTGGGCGTGGCGAAAGCTTTTTCCTAGCTTGGACCACCACGCCATGGACGCTTCCGTCCAATACGGCGCTTTGCGTGGGACCATCGATTGAGTACTGCGCTGTGGAGACGTTCAACCCCTACAGCGCTATGCCGATTACGGTGGTACTCGCTACGGCACTCCTCGACAGTTACTTCGATGCTGAGAGCGAGGTTAGCGAGCTCCCTGAGACGTGGGACAAAGAGACCTACAAGAAGGCTCCCTGGCACCGCATCTCGACTTGCAAGGGTAGCGACCTCGTCGGCATTCGCTACGAACAGCTCATCCCGTGGGTCAATCCTGGCGAAGGGGCCTTCCGAGTCATCCCTGGCGACTATGTCAGCACCGAGGATGGTACTGGTATCGTGCACATTGCGCCAACCTTCGGAGCAGACGATGAGCGTGTCGCCAAGGCGGCGGGCGTTCCTCCTCTTCTAATGATTGACAATAAGGGGCAGCAGCGTCCGATGGTCGACCTGAAAGGTCGCTTTTACAAGATTGAGGCACTGGATCATCAGTTCCTCAAGGAGTCGGTCAATGTGCCTCTCTACGACACCTACGCTGGGCGCTATGTCAAGAAGGATTACGATCCCAAGGACACACCTGACAAGGAGACGCTAGACGTAGATATATGCGTCATGCTCAAGCATGAGAACCGCGTCTTCCGAGTTGAGAAGCATACGCACAACTATCCCCACTGCTGGCGCACGGACAAGCCTATCCTCTACTATCCGCTAGATAGCTGGTTCATCCGCTCTACAGCGTGCCGCGAGGAGATGATGCGCCTCAATGAGACGATTGACTGGCATCCCGCAGCGATCGGTGCAGGACGCTTCGGCAAGTGGCTGGAGAACCTCCAGGACTGGAACCTCTCCCGTAGCCGCTACTGGGGTACTCCCCTACCTATCTGGCGTACCGAGGATGGCGATGAGGGACTCTGCATCGGCTCTGTCGAGGAGCTTTACAAAGAGTGTGAGCGCGCAGTGCAGGCTGGCGTCATGTCGGCCAATCCGCTCGCAGGCTTTACCCCTGGCGACTACAGCGAGGAGAACTATGACAAGATTGATCTGCACCGTCCCTATGTTGACGAGATTACACTCGTGGCTCAGGATGGCAAGCGTCCGATGCGTCGTGAGAGCGATCTGATAGACGTGTGGTTTGACTCGGGTGCTATGCCTTTTGCGCAGGTGCACTACCCCTTCGAGCATCGCGAGGAGGTCGAGAGTGGAAAGGTTTTCCCCGCCGACTTCATCGCTGAGGGCGTGGACCAGACACGTGGTTGGTTCTTTACGCTCCACGCTATCGCTACGATGACGCAAGGGAGCATAGCCTTTAGAAATGTCCTCGTCAACGGGCTCGTCCTCGACAAGGATGGCAACAAGATGAGCAAGCGTCTGGGTAATGCGGTCGATCCCTTTGGGGTCATCCAGCAGTATGGCTCAGACCCCCTCCGCTGGTACATGATCACCAATGCCAATCCGTGGGAGAACATTCGCTTTGACCCTAAGGGTGTCGAGGAGGTGAGCCGCAAATACTTCGGCACGCTCTACAACACCTACCAGTTCTTCGCCCTCTATGGCAACTTGGACGGCTTCGATCCTGCCGTGGCTCAGATCCCCTATGCGGATCGTCCTGAGATAGACCGCTGGATCCTCTCGCGTCTCAACTCGCTCATCAAGGAGGTGGACGGCAAGCTGGCAAGCTACGACCCGACGCCTGCGGGACGTGCCATCGAAAACTTTGTCACAGAGCATCTGAGCAACTGGTATGTGCGTCTCTCGCGCAAGCGCTTCTGGGCGGGCTCTATGACGGACGACAAGCTCAGTGCCTACCAGACGCTCTACCAGTGTCTCTCGGTGGTGGCTCAGCTGATGGCGCCCATTGCGCCCTTCTACGCAGATAGGCTCTACCGTGACCTGCACGAGGAGTCTGCATCGGTGCACCTATCCGACTATCCCGTAGCTGACGAGGCGCAGATAGACCTAGACCTGGAGCGCAGCATGGAGCTGGCTCAGATCTACTCGACTCTGGTTCTCTCCCTGCGTCGCAAGGTCAACATCAAGGTGCGTCAACCGCTCAGCGCCATCATGCTACCGGTCAATGACCCTGCGGACAAGATTCATATGGAGCAGGTACACGACCTATTGCTCAGCGAGGTCAACGTGAAGGACATTCGCTTTGTCGATCCCTCAGACTCGATCTGGGTACGCACGGTCAAGCCTGACTTCAAGGCTCTCGGTCCTAAGGTGGGCAAGAATATGAAAGCACTGGCAGCTCAGATCAGTGCGCTCTCTACTGAGCAGATCAATGAGCTGGAGCAGACGGGTCAGCTCACCCTGACGGTTGGTGACCAGCCTATCGTGGTCGATCTCGGGGATGTACAGATCATTGCTCAGGATATCCCTGGCTGGACGGTCGCTAACGAGGGTCGTCACACGGTGGCTCTAGACATCACGCTCACGCCTGAGCTCATAGCAGAGGGCACGGCTCGTGAGTTTGTCAACCGCATACAGAACCTCCGCAAGCAGTCTGGCTACGAGGTCAACGATCACATCGAGCTCCTCGTGATGGCTCCCGATGAAGTTGTGGAGGCGCTCCGTACTCATCAGGAGTACGTCCAGACGCAAGTACAGGCAGACACAATCGACTACTCCGAGGTGCTCAGCGATGCCGAGGAGATCGACCTGGACGGCACCCCGATAGCGGTACAAATCAGCAAAGTATAATACAAACCACGGCGCCTGTAGGCGATAAAAGCTTCCCCCCCTAAAGAGCTTCGCCTACAGCGCACCAATAGATTCACAAATAGTATGGAAGACAGCAGCAAGAAAAGATATAACCCCGAGGAGCTGGAGGAGTTTCGCATCCTCATTGAGAAGAAGATCGCTCAGGCTCGTGAAGATCTCAATATGCTCCGCGCAGACAACGCTAACGACATCAGCGATACGACGCCTACCTACAAGGATCTAGACGAGGGCGCCATCACTCAGGCTCGCCTGGAGAATGATGCTCAGGCACAGCGTCTGCAGGACTTCATCGAGAAGCTCGAGGCAGCTCTCCTACGCATCCAAAACGGCACTTATGGGATCTGCTCCGTCACGGGCAAGCTCATCCCCAAGGAGCGTCTTCGTGCGGTACCTCATACGACGAAGAGTATCGAGGCTAAGCTCAATCGCGACAAGCGTAAGTAAAGTCATCCCGCACCTCATATGACTCGAACTAGCCAGCGCCACTGGATTGTCGCAGGGCTCATTCTGCTTCTCATCGTCATTGATCAGTTCGTCAAGATCTGGATCAAGACGCATATGTACGTTGGTCAGGAGTACCACATCTTCGACTGGTTTCGCATCTACTTTGTAGAGAACCGTGGCATGGCATACGGCGTGGAACTGGGGAGCAAGCTCCTCCTGACCGCCTTCCGCATCGTGGCAATGGCGGGGCTAGGCCTTTGGCTCACCCGCTTCGTTCGGCAGTGCAGGCACTACTCGCTAGGCTTTTGCTTTGTCATAGGACTCGTGCTGGCAGGTGGCATTGGCAATCTCATTGACTCCCTCTTCTATGGACAGCTCTTCACCTCCTCCATCGGACAGGTGGCACAGTTTGTTCCTACGACAGCAGGAGCGGTAGGCTATGCCCCGTGGCTTGAGGGACATGTGGTCGATATGCTCTACTTCCCTCTCTTCACGACGGTACTGCCCGAGTGGTTTCCGATAGGTGGTGGGTCGGCGTATACCTTCTTCAGCCCTATCTTCAACATTGCCGACAGTTGTATCACCGTAGGCGTGCTGGCGCTACTCATCTGCTATCCACGCACCACGACACGCGCTATCGATCGCCTCTGGATCTACCTCCGAGGCAAGCATCGCCGCACGAGTAAACGAGCTAAGTAAGCGATAATGCGAGCTTTCAGTGTTAAGACCTCTTTGCTCAAGCTTGGGCTACTGAGCCTGCTACTGCTCCTACTCGGGAGTGGCTGCAAGAAGCGCTCGTGGCAACGCATACCGAATGGTAAGCTGGAGCAAATACTCACCGAGCTCTACTCAGCTCGTGGCATAGGTCAGACGCTCTATCTCACATCGGCACAGCAAGATTCGATCTACGCCTCCATACTCAAGTCGCACGGCGTATCTCAAGATGATCTAGACAGCACGATCTACTACCTCTCCGCTTCCAAGGCTAAGCTCCTTCAGAAGATCATCGCTCAGTCCTCAGCCAGCATACAGCGAGAGGTCGATATATTGGAGCGCACGACAGGCTTCTTCAAGATAGGCTTGGAGGACGGCGAGAACAACTTCTACTCTCCACTACCCGACACGCTCTCTTGTCCTGTCACTCCGCTATCCACCTGTCCTATCTGCATCAACAAGGAGCAAGGCATCTACCTCTGGAAGGTAGCTCTCGCCGACATACCTCACCTCCCCAGCACCATACATCAGATAGAGATACAGGGACTCATCAGTGGCACACAACTACTAGAGCAGGGACAGATGCCCTACATAGCGCTCTCCAAGCAGTTGGACGCTAAGACTCCGCCCTTAGCCATGGAGAGTGTGTCCAAGAGATTACCCAGCGCAGGAGTCTTCGTGCTCACTCTAGGGGAGTCTGCTCCAGAGAGAGCCACGGAGCCTAAGGAGCCAGAAGTGCCTACAAGCCCAACGGACAGTATATTGAGCGATCTGACGGATAGCATCGCAACAGGTCTGACGGATAGCATAGCAAATGCTCCGACGGATAGCATAGCGGAAAGCCTTCCCGTGAGTACCCCGCACAAAGAGCGCAAAGGTGCTGTACCACACTTTTCGGCAAAAGACACCGTCACCATCTCCATCTACAGCCTACCGACAGACTATCTAGGTACGCAGTCTCTACACTTCAGGCTACATGACCTACGCATCATCGCTCGCTAGAGTATGCTCGTAGCCTCATGTAGTAAGCGTAGCACCAGACCGATGGCACGACAGATCATCCTACACCCAGGCGAACGGATCGCACTCCGACAGTTGCTTTGCCGTGGGGAGCTCCGGCGCTCCGTACTACTCACCTATCACGACCGTGAGCGAGGCATCGAGTTAGCCCCATGGCATCACGACGAGCCCCCGCACACACTCTACTACTCAGGCACCTGGCGCCTCGTCGAAGACGACACCTCCGACAGTCCCTATCTGCTTTCTGCCGTAGAGTAACCTATAAAAAGAGAGGACCCGCTAAGGCCCTCCCTGATTCTACATACAACTAACTAACCCAGCCACAAGTGTGTGGCAGCCTTTTCTTATTTAGCTCCTCCTAATCGTATGGCTAGCCCCATATTGAGTACCGGCAAGAATTGAGCCTTGTAGACTATATCTTGCACATTGGGATCAAAGTCTACGAGCAAGTTAGGATCACCATTGATAACGTTAGGAGAGGCAATCCGCACTTTGCCAGACAGCAAAACGCCCAAATCCATGAAGAAGGACACAGGCTTGTCTGATGGAGCCATCTGCCCAAAGCCAATCCCCAGATATGGTCTTGCCACACGTCCTAAAGTGACCGTAGCGTCAAGAGCTGCTTCACTAGTTGGCTGTATGGTGACACGTTGAGTCTCATCGTTGGCATCGAAGATCGTTATACTAGGCATATTGTTTGGATCAAGAGTACTCTGTCCTCTCCTGAAATAGTACACAGTTGGGGAGCCAACCCCAACAACAATGAAACAAGAAAAAAGTAACCGAGGACGAAAGGGATATCCCCTAGATTTC
>QWCB01002032.1_pt1 | contig 19432 bp, 19 predicted proteins | sample 1972511 | NCBI WGS metagenome assembly QWCB01 (sample SAMN09866719, study PRJNA288562) | Human gut metagenome isolate term5_stool, whole genome shotgun sequencing... | isolation source: gut | host: Homo sapiens | place: USA: California
GATGACGGACCCGCCAATACCGCCATGGCTCGATCCCTCGGCATGGTCGCCTATACCTGCAAGAATGAGGAGGACTGGCGGGATCCGATCCGCCGTCTGCTGGTCAGATAAGTAGCGCCGTCAGCAGGTAGGCAAGCCAGGAGAGTAGCCAGGCGACAGCCGTCGCATAGACGGCGTCAAAAACCGCCCACCTATAGGAGCCGGTCTCCCTCCCCACAGCGACGAATGTAGCGATACAGGGGAAGTAGAGCAGGACGAAGACGAGGAAAGCGACCACCGTGGGGATCGTCAGCACCGGGCTTCCATCCGGATAGGTAGCCTGACGGAGCCGCTCCGAGAGGGACGTGGTGTCCGCCTCATCCCCCACATAAAGCACCCCGAGCGTACTCACCACCACCTCTTTTGCAGCCACACCGGTTAGCGTCGACACAGAGAGACGCCAGTCAAAGTGCTGTGGGGCGAAGATGGGCGCGACAGCCCTCCCCAGCCGTCCGATATAGGACTGCTCCTGTGAGATGACCCGCAGCTGTCGCTCTGGCGTGAGCGTCTCAAAGCTTGCCGCCTCCTCCGGTCCTACCCGATCCTTATAGGAGGCCACCAGCTCCTTCCCCTCGGGGGTCTCCAGGCTGTCGATGTGGGGGAAGTAGCCAAGTGCCCAGATGATCACCGTCGCAGCGAGGATCGTCGTCGCCATCTTCTGGAGATACTGTCGCGCCCGCTCCCAGGTATGGATCGCAATGGTCTTGGCAGCCGGCACCCGATAGGGCGGCATCTCCATGACGTAGGGGGTCTCATCGTCCATGGGGAGGACCTTGGAGAAAAGCAGCGACGACAGCACCCCGACCAAGATCCCCAGGAGGTAAATGGCAAAGAGAGCCACCCCCGCATGCCGTGGGAAGAAGGTCCCCACCAGCAGGAGATAGACCGGGAGTCGCGCGCTACAGCTCATGAAGGGCGTCACTAAGATCGTGATCAGGCGAGACTTTGGACTCTCGATCGTGCGTGCTCCCATGATCGCCGGGACACTGCACCCAAAGCCCATAAGCATCGGCACAAAGCTCTTGCCGTGCAGCCCTATCGCCGCCATAAGGCGATCCATGATAAAGGCGGCCCTCGCCAGATAGCCCGTATCCTCCATCAGACTGATGCAGAGATAGAGGATGAGGATATTTGGTAGGAAAACCAGCACGCCCCCTACACCGCCTATCACCCCATCCACCAGCAGCGACCTCAGAGGCCCCTCGCTCATCGTCCGCTCAAGCAGACTACCGAGCCACCCCATACCACTCTCTATCCAGTCCATAGGGTACTGACCGAGGGTGAAGGTGAGCTCAAAGGTGAGAAACATCAGGAGCAAGAAGATCGGGAACCCCCAAGCCCGATGAGTCACTATGTCATCGATCCGCTTATCAATCCGGGTGGACCGTCCCTCGCTCCGTCGGATATAGATCCCGTCAAGTATTGTCCGGATGTGCCTGTATCGGGTATCGATCAGCTGCTGCTCAAGCGCGCCATCTCCCTTCCCCGACCCGATATGACTCTCGGCGATCTCATCCACCTGCTCCAGTACACGACTGCCGGCGGGATCACGGTGAGACACATAGTCCCTAAGCGTCTGATCCTGCTCTAGCAACTTAATGGCGAGGAAGTCCGGACGGAGCCAGGCACTCTCATCGCCAAGAGAGGTCTCCGACTCGATAAGCCGGGTCACCTCCTCTATAGACTGACGGAGTGCGTCCAGTCGTTCCCGGTGGACACGGTCAATGGTCCCAAAGAGTTCTCTCAGCCCCTCACCGGTTCTACCAATAGTCGGGATGACCGGCATACCGAGCCGTCTCGACAGCGCCTTGATGTCAAGCCTTGTGCCGCTCTCCCTCAGCTCATCGTACATATTCAGCGCCACAATGGTCGGCACCCCGGCTTCCATGAGCTGGACTGTCATGTATAGGTTTCGCTCCAGATTGGATCCGTCGACAACATTGACGATCACATCAGGCGGCGTATCGCTCTCAAAGAGCTGATGGGTCACAAACTTCTCCTCTGGTCCATACGAGGAGAGGGAGTATGTACCAGGCAGGTCGATGAGGTGAAAGAGCGTCTCCCCCTGTCGGTAGTCCGCCACGGCAGCCGCCACAGTCACACCTGCATAGTTGCTTACCTGCTCGTGAGAGCCACTGGCAGCATTGAAGAGCGAGGTCTTACCACAATTTGGATTACCGACAAAAGCGACCGTCACCTCGCTTGCCACCGGTCCCTTTGTCTTGGGGAGACTTTTTTCCGCAAGGGGAGGAGGCGTGCCGACTAAGTGATCGGACGAAAGGTGTCCCGGCTGAGTCTCAGAGGACTCAACAGGCGACACCTCGATCGTTTCCGCCTCTGACCGGCGCAGGGTAAGCCGGTACCCAAGGATGCTGTACTCTACCGGATCCAGAAGTGGCGCATTTCGGATCACATGCACCCGAGCCCCGGGGACAAACCCCATCTCCAGCAACCGCTTCCGAAAGGTCCTCGGTGCGGTATGGTAGACGATGGTGCCGGTCTCTCCCGTTTGGAGCTGTGTGAGTCTCATGATGCTTGCAGTATAGTCTTCTCTGAAGTGCAAAAGTGCCAAAAGATAGCCGGGATCTCAATACTCACTTCTGAGTATTTTTGTCCCTACGTATGATGTCGCTTGAGCCGAAAAAGCAGAGCGATTTCTTTTACCGATATTAGTGAAGCCTAATACCGGTATTAGTGACGACTAATACCGGTATTAGTACGCAGCCACTTCCACCGAGGGTCAGCCCCATCGTGTACAAGGGGGAAGCCCCCTGTCTGTCCATATTTGAGAATTAAAACAATTGGTATCTTTGCCAGTACCAATGGCATAGCCATGCTTGCTTTCACACTACTACTTACGCATGAGACAGCTTAAGATTCAGAAGTCTATCACGAACCGCAACTCCGACTCTCTGGAGCGGTACCTTACCGAAATCGGCCGGGAGAAGTTGATCACCCCGGACGAGGAGGTACAGCTGGCCCAGCTCATCCACCGAGGTGGGCGGGAGGGGAGTCGTGCGCTCGATAAGCTGGTGAGGGCTAATCTTCGCTTTGTGGTATCTGTGGCCAAGCAGTATCAAAATCAAGGGATGGAGCTCCCCGACCTGATCAACGAGGGCAACATTGGGCTCATCAAGGCGGCTGAGAAGTTTGACGAGACGAAAGGATTCAAGTTCATCTCTTATGCTGTCTGGTGGATCCGACAGAGCATTCTCTCAGCACTTGCCGAGCAGTCGCGTATGGTCCGGATCCCGCAGAATCAAGTCGGGAACCTGTCCAAGATCATCAAGGCGCGAAATGCCTTCGAGGCCGACAATCAGCGCAAGCCGTCCGTCTCTGAGCTCGCAGCCGCCACCGGCATGGACGAGGACAAGGTCCGGGAGGTGCTGGAGCTGGACAGCCGAGACGTGAGTGTGGATGCGCCGTTTGAGCAGGGAGAGACCAGCAGCCTGCTGGATGTGCTGCCGGACGACGACTCGCCCGTTGCCGACCACTCCCTGATGCATGAGTCGCTGGCGACCGAGATAGAGAGTGCGCTGACCATGATCCCCGAGCGGGAGGCCGAGGTGCTCAAGATGTTCTTCGGGCTGGCCGGCCAGACGGAGATGACCCTCGAGGAGATCGGTATGAGACTCAACGTCTCACGTGAGCGCGCCAGGCAGATCAAGGAGAAGGGACTTCGTCACCTCCGCGAGGCAAGCGAGGAGACTCACCTCAAGACCTACCTAGGCTGATGTCAATTCGTCCTACTGTTGATCACAATACACGTGATCGGTAAGAAAAGAAGTCAGCTTGTCGGCACTGGCTTGCTATTTGTAGTGCTGTAGAGTGGTGACCAGAGATATGGATAATACGTGGAGAATTAGTCAATGATGAGACAGCTTAAGATAGAAAAGTCCATCACCAGTCGTGATGATGCGGTGATGAATCGCTACATGAAGGAAGTGGCGAAGGAGGAGATGATCACCGCTGACGAGGAGGCTGAGCTTGCCATGCGCATCCAGCGCCACGACGAGCATTCCCACGAGGCTGTCGACAAGCTGGTCCGGGCCAATCTCCGATTCGTCATCAGTGTGGCAAAGCAGTACCAGGATCTTGGGCTCCCACTGATCGACCTCATCAATGAGGGTAACCTCGGTATGATACGTGCAGCACAGGGATTTGACGGATCGAGGGGCTTCAAGTTCATCACCTATGCCGTATGGTGGATCCGTCAGAGCATCCTCAAGGCTCTCGGAGACCAGGGACGAATAGTCCGGCTTCCGCAGAATCAGGTCGGCAATGTCACTAAGCTGAAGAACGCCCGAGACCGATTTGAGCAAATCCATCAGCGCCAGCCCTCACCGGAGGAGCTTGCCGATGAGCTGGATATGGAGCTAGATAAGGTGATCGATATCATCCAGATCGACAAGGGAGAGATCAGCGTGGACAAGACCTTTGAGGACGGGGAGACCAATACCCTCCTGGACGTCATGACGGACGAAGACGCCCCTGAGGTGGATCACCGACTGATCAACGAGTCTCTATCTGATGAGATCAGCGTCGCTATGGACTGTCTCAATGAGAGGGAGCGCTTTGTGCTGGTACACACCTTCGGGCTCGGCGGACAGCCGGAGATGAGTCTGGATGAGATCGGTGCAGCCATTGACCTCAGCCGTGAGCGCGTCCGACAGATCCGCGAAAAGGCGATCCGCCAGCTGCGCAATGACTGCGACAAGACCAACCTTAGGAGCTACCTAGGCTGATCCACTTGTAAGGAAGATAATATTTCGTACCTTTGCGCCACGATTAGAGGGGGTAAGGGAAACATTTGGAGAGGTGGCAGAGTGGTCGATTGCGGCGGTCTTGAAAACCGTTGAAGTGCGAGCTTCCGGGGGTTCGAATCCCTCCCTCTCCGCAAACAAGGGTGTAAATCAGCAACTTATACGATTTGCACCCTTTTCCACACCCAAAAATCTCATTGTCACGAAAACTACACCCAAGACGAAAAACTTTACTATTTGGATGTGGCGTGCAGATTATCATTGTTCTTCTTTTGGTGGCTTTTGTCCTCGCTTTGGAAGTCTTTTCACCATTTTATCGAAGTCGCTTTCGAGTTGTGCCATTTCTCTTTGGCGGTAGATGGTGAACTCTCGCTCGGCTTTTTCTATAGCTTCCTTGTGCGATACGCCTCCCTTTCCTTCCAGTAGTTTGCGTTGTAGAGCTATGATTTGGTTGTCGAGAGCAGCTATCCAATCGGTCATGCGCATAGGACGCTCTTCGAGGGCTTGAAATTCTGCAAAGTCGAGGAATTGTGAGACAAGGAGATTAAGACGTTGCAGTTCTTTCTCCGTAAGATAGTTCTTGGCTATCTTCACATCATCTTTGGTAATGTAATCCCCCCTGAAATTAGTCATACCCACCAATGGCTTGTCGCTGTCCACTCTGTCATAAATGATTTCGGCTGCGGTGTGTTCATGCACGGCATAATGGAGTTTGTTTTGCACCGTGGCGAAGAATGCCCGCGTTAGGTCTGCACGTGGGTCATAGTCTACGGACGTGGCATAGATGTCCGTCACTTGCTGATAAAAGTTGCGTTCTGAAGCCCGGATATCCCTAATGCGTTGCAGCAACTCTCGAAAGTAGCGATTACCGCCCTGCTTCAGTCGATCATCATCCATCGCAAAGCCTTTTTGGATGTACTCGTGTAGTCTTTCAGTAGCCCAACGGCGGAAGCGAGTTGCTACCTGCGATTGCACGCGATAACCAAGGGCGATAATCATATCAAGATTATAGTGATCAATATTGCGCTGCACGTTTCTATTTCCCTCCTGTCGAACTAACAAGTATTTCTTGTGAGTTGTCTCGTCTGCCAATTCCCCATCTGCATAGATATTCTTAATATGCAGGGCTATGTTTTGTTGCGTAGTATCGTAGATTTCTGCCAACTGTCCCTGCGTAAGCCACACATCCTCGTCTGCAAATCGCACGTTCACCTTTACCAAGCCATTGTCGTCTTGGTAAATGATGAGGTGATTTTGATTGTCTTCTCTTTTATCTTCCATTACTATTGCAAATAGCGATTAATAATTTCTGTTTTTCGTCCGGCACAACCATTCATTACCTTTCGGGCTTGCGCAATCAGAATCTCGTAACTTTCTATTTCATCAATAATTGACTTCTGATCCTCTATTGATGGTACAGCAATAGTATAATTCATAATGTGTGCTTTGTCTCCTCTCGGCATTTTTATTCCTTTTACTCTTTGCATGACGTAGTCAAAGAAGGCATCTTGTGCTAAACTATAGTAAAGGAACTTTGGCAATACCTTCGCATTAGTCAATCGAACAACCAATACATCGTTAGAACACCCCCCACTCTTGTCTGCAAGCCAAATTTTTTTGAGATAGGGACGAATATTCGATATAAGTACATCTCCTTTTTGATAGGATGTAACCTTGTCCAAGTTAAGTACACCATCATAGGGGATGTAGCCTTGTTTATCTTGTAATAGGTTGTCTGTTGTAATATAATCTTTTACATCCGTATTTGTTATATCTATCTTTTGGGTTGAGTATTTACATAGCATACTAAGAGTTACCCCCCCCCCGTTTAGCACTATTTAACACTTCGAGATCGATAAATATCTGTGTTATGCGGTTGCGATATTCTTCAATAGCCATACGAGAGCTTTCATACTCCTCATCCACCTTAGCGCACTCGTCCACAATCTGCTGTTGAACAGAAATCGGGGGAAGAGGCAGCATTACATCATTCTTAAGAAATTTACTGTTTAGACTTTTCCCAAAGGCCTTATTGCCAACATTTGAATGATCTAACCCTCCTTTGCTAAAAAAGTAATATATATAGGCATTCAACAATTCCTCCTGTTTTTGGGGAATAAGACCTGCAATAGCTTCGTTAGTATATAAGTCGGCTCCTGCAATTGCGGTTTTTCCAATTGACAACTTGAAACTCAACAAAGTAGTTCCTTTGGGAATCAATTTCACATTGGAATCTTTCACAGCCTGATCTGTTATTTTTTCCTTTGTATCAGTAATGACACCCCCGTTCATTTCAGAAATTGACACCCATAAATTGTTGCCATTGAAGTATGCGGGGTGTTTTCTTGAAGGAGTTCCTCCTATTTTTACATCTACAACATTGCCTAATGGTACAAGTTCGTATTTGCTGGCTATAGTGTTCTCCATTTTCTTTGTCAATGAAAAAGCCAAATTCCACTCTGTTCGCTTAAAGTCGATCATTTCCTCCATACGAATCGTAGAACAGTAGGAATTCAAGGTATCAGAAATTGGGAGAGGATTCCCAATGTAACGGCTTCGTATAAGGCTGTTGATGTATTCTGAATCAGATAAGTTTGCAGGATTAAAGAGAGGAGTTTGAATGCTCTCTAAGCCCTTATTTATCTTCAGTTCATCTTCACTTCTCTCCACGGAAGAGTTGAGATATTTTATTCCCTCGTCACCTTTTCGATTGCTCCACTCATAACCTAAGAACCTTTTACTCTCTGACTTATTGGTGGGGCTTTTCACGATGAGAACCGGCTGGGGATAGCTTTTCGCCAAGAGGTAGTAATAGAGTTTGTCCGCCTCAATGTTGCGGATGGCTTTCACCACATAATTCTCAATATTCTTCTGTTGTTGTTCAGCCGTATATTTAGCCGTAATTCGTTTGCCGGCAATGCGCTTAGCTTCTGTATCGTTGCTATATTTAGCCTGATAAGCTTTGAAAAGATCATGCTCCCAAAGAGCTTCATTCGGGTGTTCGCAAAGCAGGGATACGTACAATTCTTTGCTTATTCCCTGCATTTGGCAATAGTCATCTAATAAATAATCATCCTCAAATACGCCATCCTTAGCGAAGTCTCCCTTAAACCAAGCCTGCACCCGATTTGCATAATGCTCTGCAGATGGAACCACTTCATTCTTTTTGCGGAGGAAAAGCGTAATGGTATTTGTCCCTGTCTTGCCAAACGTGCCACTGGCAAACTCAACGATAGAGATGATTTCGAACTGTTGCAAAATAATCTCACGTGCTCTGCTATAAATATTTCCATTAGAGAGCACGGACGATGGCAAAATGATTGCAGCCACGCCACCGACTTTTAGGAGCTGTGCTGCACGCTCGATAAAGAACACCTCAATGCAATTGTTGGCACTGATATCCGAGACATGTGCTGAAAGAGTGAATGCAGCTCTTTCCTCCTCACTAAGTGTCTCTAAAAAACCTTTGACACTATAAGGTGGATTAGCTATCAACACAGAGAATGTACCATCTTTAATCTCGGTGTTGGGGCGGAGTGCGTCTTGATAGATGATATTGACGTTGTCCTGTCCATACATAAAGGCTGACACCTTTGCTACTTTGGATAGGCGGTACTCCTTTTCTATGCCGTAGATTTGAGCGTAATAGTCTTTGGCTTCTTTGTTTTTCTGCTCCACAAGAGCCTTTACCTGCTCTGCATACTCGTTGAGAAAGTGCCCTGCTCCGCAAGCATAGTCAATAACTTTGGGTATTTGTTCCGCATCGTTAATCGCCTCTAATGGAAGAGCCGAGATAATGAAACGCACGATAGGCATCGGGGTAAAGAATTGTCTCTCACTTTGCTTAACCCCTTGATCCAAGAAGCCTTCAAATAGATCTCCCAAGAATTGATTCGGTTTTTCGGTGCGTAATCTCATATCTTGCAACATCCGCACAACCTTCTTGAGTATCTCCGCATTCTGACGAAATAAGACTTGGTTGTGGACATCTAAAAAAGCAAAGTCGTTATTTGTATAGAACTTGAGCTGCTGGAAGTAGTCCAAGATTTTATCTTTGGTCGCATCGGGATCATTTTTGAACAAATAGAAACTGTCGGCAATCGTCTTGTTATCTATATAGGTAACCTCCTCGCCCAAAAACTCTTTCATTCCCAAGCTGTACATCCTTTGCAGGCGATCTTGCAGGCTGTAATAGTCATCCTGTGCGGCACCCCGCCAGTAGAATTGTAAGTTGTCGGGATGTTGGGCTTCATCTACAATCTTTGCCAAAAAGAGATTGACCAATTTGTCGAAAGCGTTTTCCCTACCCGACACATTATGCTGACGCATAATGGTAGCATACTCGTGATACTTCTTTTGAATACCCAGACCGTCAGTTTCTCTCAAGTCCTCTATGGAAAGCACTCGCTTGCCAACGGTAAAGGGGGCTATGCCCTCTTCAAATATTCCGACAGTACTATAGTCACAGTCGTAGGTATTCCGCCAAACCTTGAAGTATTCCTCTTTGCCCCCTTTTTCTTCCGCGACCTTTCCATAACCTTTCAACTTGCCGTCAGCGCGCAAATACTCTTCATTGTCTTCCATAGAGACAATATGACTAACGTAGGTGCATTTCTCATTATCCCAATCTGAAGCATAGAGACAGAGTGCTTTTGCCTTGCGATAACTATTGAAGTAGTTAAATAGTTGTCCTCCATCTTCCTGCATTCGGCTCCAGGCTTTGGAGAACTCTTTTGAAGAGGCTTCGTCGGCGGTCTTGCATTCTATAAGCAGGAACTCATCTCCATTATTATCTTTGACTATTACATCACAATACCCTCCAGTATCTGCATGTCCTCCGGGCATCGGCTTCTCCAACTCTATTTGCTTGGGTATATATCCCAAAGAAAGTAGACGGGTAATGCACTCTAAAACCACAAAGTTTTCTGGTGAAGAGAAGTTCTTTGTCGTCTCTCTATGGGCATTTAAATCGGACGGATAGTTGATCCGTTTATTGACAAAATCAACGGAAATACAACAGTTCGGAAACGAAATAGACCAAACATCGCTGATCCCCTGTTGCCGGTAACCTAAGAACGACAACACATCATGGAGGTTTTCTACTCTTATCATTGCCTCTTACTTCACTAATTCTTTAGGTGATACACCGAGAATGTCCGCCACTTTGAAGATGGTGGCAAGGTTGGGTTGTTTGCGGTTACAAACGTAGGCGTTGGTAATGCTGAAGCTCATACCCAACTCTTTGGCGAGCCATGTTTGGGTAGAGCCTCGCTTTTTCAAATGTTCCTTGATGAGGTTGCAGTGTTCTTTCTTCTGTGCCATGATACTATAGTATATCTTATTTTCCTACAAAGGTATGAACTTAAAAGCAACAAAACGAATAAATGCTGGGCTTTAACACTTAAAAGAGCTAAACGATGTCCAAGGAGAGCTTTTGTCATCCTCAAAAACAGTCTCAAATGATATTGAAAGATATTGTCCTCCGAGAAAACCACTTCAATATCCACTCTGTTTTCATTCGATTTGACCTCCTCTGATTTCCTGTGATTTCCCTATTGTTCCCACTGTGTCTATGATGCTTTGATACAGCGAATTAGCATTATACATTTGCATCGTCAGAACTGACTGAATGCCCTGTGCGCAGGGGCGGTTTATTCACTTCAAAAGGAATAGTATAGTATGACAATCAATGAATTGCTGGATAAGCCCGTGTGGCAGATGACAGGCGAGGAACTGCTCTTTCTTGCCCGACAGGGAGTGCCCTCCGCAACTGATGGGCAGACGAATACCCCGACCGCCAAGGAAGAAAAGCGGTATGTGTATGGTTTGGCAGGCATTGCACGCCTCTTCGGGTGCAGTCTGCCCACGGTCAACCGCATCAAGCAGAGCGGTAAAATCAACCGTGCCATCACGCAAGTCGGGCGGATAATCATCGTGGACGCAGACCTTGCCCTTGAGCTGGCAGGACGGAAGAAAGGGGGCAGAGGATGAACACCACAGACTATGAACGCATTTGGCGACAGTCGCTCATCCACGTCACGGACGAGTTCACTATGCCTCCCATCGTCTTGCAGGCGGGCGAAGCCATCATCGGCACGCTGGGCAACTTCAGCGTCTCGACCGGCAAGGCTAAGGCGAAAAAGACGTTCAACGTAGCCGCCATCGTTGCGGCAGCCCTTGTTAACGGTCAAGTACTCGAATATCGGGCTTCGTTTCCCGAGAGCAAGCGCAACATCCTCTACTTTGACACGGAGCAAAGTCCCTACCACTGCAGACTGGTGATGCAACGCATCCTACGGTTGGCGGGACTGCCCACAGACCGAGAACCCGAGCATTTGCAGTTCAGCCACCTGCGAGCCGTGGCAGACCCCAACGAACGCAGGGAGATAATCCGCTATGCCATCTATCAAACGCCCAACGTGGGCTTGGTGGTCATAGACAGCATACGTGACCTAATGCTGGACATCAACAACTCCCCCGAAGCCACTCGCCTCGTGGGCGACCTGATGCAGTGGACGAGTGAGCAGAATATTCACATTCAGACCGTGCTGCACCTCAACAAGGGGGACGACAATGCTCGCGGACGCATCGGCACGGAACTCAACAACAAGGCGGAGACGGTGCTTCAGATTGCCAAGGACGGCACACTGCCCGAACGGAGCATCGTCGCTTCCGCCATCATCCGCTCCAAACCCTTCGACAAGTTCGCCATTCGCCTTACGGAGACAGCGGATGAGATTTGTATTCCAGAGTTGGATCCCACCTACACGGATTGTGCGAGGAAGGCTCACCACTTCTCCTACCAAGACCTGAGTGACTCTGACCATCGAAAGGCTTTGGAGCAGACGTTCACTTCCAGAGAACTGTTGCCCTACGGAGAACTGATAACAGCCCTCAAAGCGGCTTATGCAGAAGTCGTGGGACAGTCCTACGGACAGACGAAACTCAAAGAGTTGCTCCGCTTCCTGCTCAACAAGCGAGTGGTCATCAAGGAGGAGCGTGGCAAATACAGTTTCAACAGAGACTATTGCTATTGAGACGTTGGTCGGACGGACGCAGGCTATATATACCTGAACCAACCCGACCAAAGAAAAAGAAACTTGGTCGGACGCAAAGGGGTGCCTATAGTGTACGCCCGTCCGACCAAAGGCGGAAGACGGTTTTCCGCCAAAGAAAAAATCAAACAACAATATGGACATACAGCAAATCAGGCAAATTCCCATTACGGACTATTTGCAACAGCAAGGCTACACGCCTGCACGGATAAAGGGCATCAACCACTGGTATCGCTCCCCACTTCGGCAGGTGTACACACCCTCATTCAAAGTCAATACGGAGCGTAATCTGTGGTACGACTTCGGCGCGGGCGGACACGGGGACATCATAGACCTTGTCTGTGCCCTAACCCACTGCAACTTTTCCGAAGCCGTGCAGCATCTCGGTAGTTCAACTCAGCGTGAGACCGCCTCATTTTCTTTTGGCGGAAACAAGGTCACATCTTCTCCCTCGTCATCACTCGAATTGCTTGCCGTGCGTCCGCTGACGCATCCCAAATTGTCGGAATACATTTCCAAAAGAGCGGTAAGTCTTTCCGTGGCGAGAGAATATTGCTCCGAGATCAATTACAGCGTATGCGGTCGCTCCTACTACGCCATCGGCTTCCCAAACGACAAGGGAGGTTGCGAACGTCGCAATCCTTTTTTCAAGGGGTGCATCGCCCCGAAAGCGGAGACGACATTTGCACAAGGCAGTGAACACCTGCAACTATTTGAGGGCTTTATGGACTTCCTCTCTTGGCAGACCATCAAGCCTGATGCCGCAAGCGATGCGGTTGTGCTGAACTCTCTGGCAATACTCTCTAAAGTCGCTCCTCGGCTGGGTAGGTATCAAGTAGTGGAGAGTTTCTTGGACAACGATGAAGCAGGACGAAAAGCATTGGACGTTCTAAGGCAATTCTGCCCGAAGGTCATCGACCAATCTGCTCTGTACCGAGACAACAAAGATCTAAACGAATGGCTCATTCGTCAGACTGAAATCAAGGCAAAACGGCATTTGCCACAGGACAGGAAGCGAGGTATGAGAAGATAACAGCTATTGGGGTAGCAAGTTTGTGTTTTGAATGTCTCAAAACCTACTTGCCCCCACTGCGGGAGTTGAAAATCCCATTGGTCTCATCAAGAAAAAGAATAGATATGGAACAGAAGAACAAAGGTGGGCGACCCACCAAGTCTTTGTCCGAGAAACGAAGATACAAAGTGCTCCTGCGACTCAACACTGTAGAGTATTACACTCTGTTGGGAAAAGCCCAGGAGGCATCTGTTTGCCGTACCGAATTTCTCCGTCTGCTCATCGCCGAGGCGGAAGTGAAAGCTCGTGTCAAGCCTGAGGAAATGCAACTCATTCGCACCGTTTCGGGTATGGCAAACAATCTCAACCAGATTGCCCTCAGGCTCAACGCCTTCGGCATCACTGCGCTCCGAGAGGATATGGAGGCACTGTGCAGGATCATTCACGAACTTTTGAAACGACTGAAGTCATGATAGCCAAGATTATCAAGGGGACGGACTTTGGCGGAGTGGTGAGCTATATGCTCGGCAAGCGTGAGGGGGAAGCCAAGATTTTACAAGCCGATGGTGTGCGGAGTTCGTCCGCTCGTGAAGCCGCATCCGACTTTGCCCTGCAAGCCTCTATGCGACCCAACGTGAAGAAGTGCGTTTGCCACACGATCTTGTCCTTTTCCGCCCACGATGCGGAGGTGCTAAGCGATGCTAAAATGGCGGAGATCGCCAACGAATATCTTAGGCGGATGGGCTACAGCGATACGCAGAGCCTTATTGTCAGGCACAGCGACCGCCTGCATCCGCACCTGCACATCTGCATCAACCGAATCGGCAATGACGGCAAGACGATCAGCGACCGCAACGAGAAGTTCCGCTCCACGAAGATTTGCCGTGAACTCACCGAACGATACGGATTGACGATCGGCAAAGGAAAACAAGCGGTGAATCGGCACCGTTTGCGTGGAGAGGACAAATTACGTTACGAGATTTTCGATGCCGTAAAGGAGGTATTGCCCCAATCTCGGAATTGAAAAGAGTTTTCCGCAGGATTGCAACGACAAGGCATTGCCACTCGTTTCAAAACGAAAGGCAACAGCAATGTCGTGCAAGGGGTCATCTTTGAGAAAGAGGGCTGTAGCTTTAGCGGCTCAAAGATAGACCGCTCCTGCTCGTTCTCTCGAATCAATGCGGAGATTGAACGAAATATCGACCTATATCAGCAGAAAGAGCCTGTGGCACATTCTGCCGACGAAGGCGGACTTACCACCGACTTGTCCGATGCTATCAGCGAAATATTGATGATTCCAATGCCAAGTGGTGGTGTCGATGTAGATGAAATCCGATTTCAAAAGAAACTCCGTAATAGAGCTAATCGTAACCGTAAAATTTAATCACATCAAAAGTATTTCTGTATGAACAACGAAACAGCACCCATCCTCGACATCCTCGAGGAGCTCAAGCAAGAATGCAAAGCCATCAGCAAGGCTCAATCAGAAATCCGCACGGCTGTCGCAGAACTGCCTGCCAACACCTCAACGCAAGAAGCCGTGCAAATCCATCTCTCAAAAGAGACCCAAGCCAAAATCAAGAAGCATCAACTTTTTGTTTTGGCAGCACTCTCAGAGTCGGGCAAAAAACTCGACACAAAGTTTGATGCATTGCAACAGCTCATCAGCCGGCAGCAAAAGCCTGTAGAGTTTAAGAACTACTCACTATTCGCAAGCGTACAGTGGGCGGAGCGCATTCTACTTGGATTGGTTTGCGGACTGATTATGGTAATTGTTGGTTATTCGCTATGGGAGTGAAGCAGCTGCAAACCGCCTCTGATTACGACCTGCAATACCGCTACCTGCGTATGCAGGGCAATGCCACAACGGCAGACTTTGAGCATCTGAACAGCATATTCATCACGCTACGCAACCCACAAGCCATTCAGCAGTTGGAGCAGGAGGTCGGTGACTACGAGCAAGCTCTGAAACGACAAGCGGAGTTGTTGTTACATCAGGAACTCATCAGTCAGGAGCAGGGCGAACTGAAGAAACAGTTGAGAAAACAAGTCCTCTCGTCTCAATAAACATCTTCAGATATAGGTGAGAGATGTTACGAATATCATTTCCTGTATTGCCTCCCAAGTTCTTTTGCAAAGACCTCTAATTCAGGATACACAAAGGATTTGCTAATTCCTAATCGCTCCAACTCATCAATAATACCTCTTTTGTTTTTTGGAGGAATAATAAACTTTACCGATTGACTTAAATTCCATACATCTGGTATTTGGGTTTCTCCAGCTTTTGACAACCTTAGACTATCATTATTATTAGACAACCCAAGACCAAAAAGGACGAATGCCCCCATTTGATTTCTTATTCGTTGGTTATCCTGTCTTACATTCACGACATAAACACGCGCAAGATCGTGCGGATTGATAATCGGACGGAAGTGGCTCTTCTCAAGCGATATTTGATGCAAAAGCAATTGTATCTGTCCTATTTGATTAAACCATTCAACATAGTTCTCAAAAACACTTGAAAATTTTGTTTCCCGGACTAAGGCATAGTGCAATTTCGTAAGCATCCCTTTTTCATATGGTTGTAATTTCAAATTTGTAATTTCCGTATCTATTTCATCGTTTGTTTTAAGTTGTCCGTCAGTATTGTAAAATGAGAGATTTCTAAGTCCGTTGGATTGAGCAAACTCTGACAAGGAATTTAAGATGTTTTTTAGGGCTTCTATATTACCTTCTTTCAATAAGGACTGAGCTGCTTTGCAATAATATTTTCCAATATGATGCACAAACTTCTTCCGAGAAGAATCTTTCAGCTGTAGCGCATCAAAAAAATTCCCATCAGACCATTTATCAGAGTATAAACAAAAATCCATCTCTCCTTCCTTGCATTTGGCAATATTAGATAATATTGAAACAGTATCACTATCGTAATGCTTAATGGAGAGCGTGGGCACTTTCAAAACTATAACTTCTCCACATTTCCCTTTTACTTTATCATAGGCTTGTAATTCTTCACATGCAAAATACAGAGCAACCAAAGGATTAGTTGTTAAATCCAACAACATTGTGGGCAATCCATAATGTTGCATTTTAACCAAATAATCCAATGTGGAAGTGCACATTTTAAATTCTGGTGCATATTTTGCTACAGTTGTACGGAACATCAAGTCTTCATTTTTAATTAGGCCTTCATTTCTTAATAGGCTAGGCTTTAAATCCCACAATTTGTCCGCATGCCCACGGAAAAAGACAGTATGAACTTTGGGGTTAAACTTAGATTGTTTTAAAAGTTCATCAACTTCTGTAATGTACCTTACCACAGAGTCTATTTCTATCTCTTTCTTTTCTTTTATCATTTTTATTGGAAATACTAGTTTTATTAGGTGAGAGTTTTGTTATAGGATTTGGTTGTCTTTTCGTAACCTTAGACAACTCCCTTTCTACCTCTTCAATCGTAGGTAGAGCCGATTTCAGATTGTCGGGGATTGCCTTGGTGAGTTGGTAGTCGCTCACACCGATAGGCTGGTCGGAGCCTGGGAGGGCGTACTGAGCCACCACCTTGTCTCCGCCATTGCAGAGGAGCAGACCGATGGTCTTGTTGTCGTGTTCTCCTCGTAGAGTGTCGTCCACTACATTGATGTAGAAGTTGAGTTGTCCCATATATTCGGGCTTGAACGGTGTGGCTTTGAGTTCAATCACCACATAGGCGTGCAGTTGGATATTGTAAAGGACAAGGTCGGCATAAAAGTCTTGATCGCCCACTTGAAAGTGTTTTTGCTGTGCCACAAAGGCAAAACCACTGCCCATCTCCAACAGATACTTGGTAATGTGAGAGACCAACTGCCGCTCTATGTCACGCTCTTCCATACGCTCTGTTTGCCCCATAAGGTCGAAGATAGGGGTCTTTCATCAGATAGTTCGCCAAGTCGCTTTGGGGCTGTGGCAGGCGCACGGAGAAATTGTTCACCTTCTTTGCTTCTATCTGTCGTGCGAATAGATTGGTCTCTATTTGAACTTTGAGTACGTTGCGACTCCACCCATTGGCAGTCGCCTGTGTGATATACCAATAGCGTTCTCCCAAAGGCAGCTTGCTGTTCAAAAGGATGACGTGGCTTGCCCAATTGGTGCGTACAACTGCTGAACGCTTGAAAATATCCTCTATCCGTTCTATATCGTGATGATAGATAGCAGAAAGCGTTTCGGACACTTTCCATAATTGCGCAACAGCCTGTTGCGTAATTTCATTCGACAGATTGTCTGCGGATTGAATTAGTGCAACAGGTTGTTGCACAATTTCGTTGAGAGCCTTTGTTTGCTTCAAGACTTTCTCCACAGAAGGATTCTCTAAAGCCTTATCTGTCTCTCCCAACTGCATTAAGACTTCCAAGGGATAAGCCTTGGCAAACTGACACATATATGTCAGATTGCGGGCAGAGTAACCCTTCTTATCTGGGTACTGTTGTCGTATCGCCTGAGAGAACTTGTGTATAACTTTCGCTCCCCATCCTTTTTTTTCTTGGAGGTAGAGGATAAAATGCCCCACTTTCCAATAGTGGAAGAGCAAATCCGCATTTACCGAAGTTATCAACCGTACTTGCGTCTGCTCAAGGTCTGCTCCTATTGCTCGTACAACAAGTGACAAGTCCTGTCGCTCCGTATTATTTATTTCTTGGCTCATATCGTTTGAGAATTACAATTGGTTGAATTTACTCATGGCGTTTGCTTTGATGTCGTCAGCGATGTCGATGTAGGGCTTCATCGCCTTGTAGTCGCTGTGTCCCGTCCATTTCATCACCACTTGGGGCGGAATGCCCAGTGCCAAGGCGTTGCAGATGAAGGTGCGTCTGCCTGCATGCGTACCCAGCAGGGCGTACTTCGGAGTCACTTCGTCTATGCGCTCATTACCACGATAGTAGGTTTGGCAGATAGGCTCGTCTATGCCAGCAAGCTCCGCCAACTCCTTGAGGTGGTCGTTCATCTTCTGATTGGTGATAACAGGCAGCACTTTGTCATCCTCAAAAGCCACATCCTTGTATTTATCCAAGATTGCCTTGCTGTGATTGTTTAGCTCGATAATAAGACTGTCGGAGGTCTTTACGGTCGTCACCTCGATATGATCGCCCTTGATGTCGCTTCGCCTGAGATTGAACACGTCCGAGTAGCGCAATCCCGTGAAGCATTGAAAGAGGAATACATCACGCACACGCTCCAACGAGGGCTTGTTGGCAGGGATCTCAAACTCTCGGAGTTTGGTCAGTTCCTCCCATGTCAGGAAGATGATCTTCTTCTGCGTGCTTTTCAGTTTGGGCTTGTAGGCATCGAACGCATTGTTGTGATGGTATCCCTTCTTGAAGCTCCACCGCAAGAACCATTTCAGAAAGCTGAGCTGCTTGCCGATAGTGCTGTTGCGCATCTCCTTGACGTCTCTCAGATAGGCAACATAGTCATTCAGTCCCCTTTCATCAAAATAGTCAAAGGTCAGCCCTTCCTGAAAGTTCGTCAGGTGATTCTTGACCGCAGCGAACTTATCATAGGTGGAATCCGTCCAGTCATTCTGCCTGCCACAGTCGCTTACAAACTCGTAAAAGACGGCATAGAAGTCCTCCCTTGTTTTCTCCTTTCTCGGTTTATTCTCTTGAACAGGCTTGTGCAGAGCGGTGAAAGCCTCCTTGATTTGTGCAGGTGTGGGCATCAGATCCATCACCTCAAACTTCTTGAATATCTACTGCAACTCGGTATAGTAGCCCAAAAGTGAAGCGTTGATTTCCGCTGCCGACTGCTTCAGCTTGTTGCTACAACCGTTCTTCACCCGCTGCTTGTCGGTATCCCACTTGGAAACATCAATGCGGTAGCCAGTGGTAAACTCGATACGTTGCGAGGCGAAGTTCACCCGCATACGGATGGGAACATTCTCCACGATGGGAATGCCATCCATTTTCCTACTCTCCAAGGCGAAGATGATGTTGCGCTTGATATTCATATTCGTGTGTGCGTTAATTTTTCGCACCCAAAATTACACCCAAATTCTGATAACACCAAAGATTTTCAGTAAAATCTCACTTTGTCGTCAAACGTTGTAATCCATTATAATATAGACTATTGAATACCTATGACACTTTATGGTAGTTCAAGAGAAAGAGCCTCTCTCTCCGCTGACAGACCTCTGGGCGGTTAGTCATAGAGCACAGTAAAATAAGAGTGTCGTAATTTTGATGAGTTACGACACTCTTCATTTTGACACCAGAACGCAGACTAACCGGGTGTTTGTATGGGCGCTTAAGTGCGCGCTCGGAGGAGAGAGGATCTGCCGAAAATTGGGTAACTTTAGCCCGGTAATAAAGGCTTGACACATGACTTCTAAGCACCCTATATATATCTACGTAGCCATCATCCTCGGTGGGGTCGTCGCCCTACTCTCCGGCTGTCATCCATTTGGGACAATCGGACCTCTGGAGAGCAATAAAACGGACTTCCAAAACGTTGCCGCCGAGGGCGATACGCTGAAGGTGATCATCTCCTCCGACCGAAAGTTCGTCCCCGTAACGGAGACCGACTGGCTATCG
>QWCB01001819.1_pt1 | contig 19396 bp, 19 predicted proteins | sample 1972511 | NCBI WGS metagenome assembly QWCB01 (sample SAMN09866719, study PRJNA288562) | Human gut metagenome isolate term5_stool, whole genome shotgun sequencing... | isolation source: gut | host: Homo sapiens | place: USA: California
GCTTTGCATAGGTAACTGTGGCTCACGATTTAGTAACTGAACTACTTCAATATTCCTCACTCGCTTGCTTTATGCCGATTTGGCAACTTTGTGCAAATCGGCTCATTCCCAACTGTTTACGTTCCAACCTCTCTTATTCTCCTTTGGCTGCTTTAGAGCTTTATGTTAACCTTTCAGACTCTCTGCGTGAGGCGGTAGTTGCGGGTGTGCGTGCTGAGTTTGAGGCGCGTGAGCAAAAACTAAAGGAAACCTATGCAAGAGAGTTGGAAAAGCTTACTTCTGATTTCAATGCTCGTTTAGCGGCTAAGCAAAATGAGATTAATCAGTTGAAGGGCATAAAGGACGAGGATCATCCTACAACCACTATGCCAAGCGATGCTAACTCCGCTTCACCCATGTCGGCAGAGGCGAAGTTGAAGAGTAGTGAACAGCAAAAGGCAAATCTCCAGGCTATAGCCTAAGGCCGGCAGACTAAAGGCAGGTGTTCTTTTTGCTCGTTTGAAGTCTCATTTCGCAAACAGTCGTAGGCACTACTTGGATCCTTTAGAGTATCTTGGTGATGTGTTCCGTAGAATCAAATAACAGCAAAGGACAAGCTGACGAATCTACTCGCTTATAAATGGCATCCAGCTACTGTTGCCGTTTGGAGGTAGGCTGAACTGCGCTTTTTCTTAAAAGACAATAAAAGATTGCTCACTTTTCGGGCTTAACGGTTCTAAAGTGATGGCTTACAAACGAATTAATTAAAAATCAAGACTTTGTTAAAATAACCAGATATAGTTAACTCGTTGATAAATAGCGGGAACGCTGTATTGGTGGATTACAATTGAGTGTTTACATATGGAAATAAGAAAGTTTTCATCAATTAAACTTGCTGATGTTTTTTTTGATAGTTTAAAAGATGACTATCCGGAATTTGAAAAATGGTTTGCGAGAAAAAGTGTACAAGGAGAGGAGGCCGTTGTTCAATATGATAAAGAAGGTCATTTGCAGGGATTCCTATACACTAAAGATGAAAGTAAAGAAGTGGACGACAAGATAACTCCTGTGATGGAGTCTAAGAGACGTTTGAAGGTTGGCACTTTTAAAATTGATGCACATAATACTCGTTTAGGCGAGAAGTTTATCAAGAAGATAATGGATCGTGCAATCTATGAAGATTTTGAGGAAGCATATGTTACCATATTTCCCAAACATAAGCGTCTTATAGACTTACTCAAAAGGTATGGTTTTAAAGATTATGGTACAAAGATGGATGAACAGGTCTTGCTAAAGGATTTTTCTGTTTGTACGGGGGATATGTTATATGACTATCCTCTTATACAACCCACGCATAAACGAAAGTTTTTACTATCCATATATCCAAAGTTTCATACTCCATTGTTCTCTGATTCTATATTGAAGAATGAAGTTAGAAAGTCAGAAGATTTGGTAAAGGATATTTCTTTCTCTAATAGCATTCATAAGATATATATCTGTTTCATGCCTAAGACTGCTACTTTGAAAAAAGGAGACCTTATTGCAATATACAGGACCAATGATGGCATGGGGCCTGCCCGCTTTCGTAGTGTTGTCACATCTATTTGTCAAGTAGAAGAGGTGAGAACCAAATGTGACTTTTTATCTATTGAAGAGTATCTTAAATATTGCATATCTTATAGTATCTTTAATGAGTATGATTTGCGGAAATGGTATCAGAACGCTAATTTAGTTGTCATTAAGATGACTTATAATATAGCATTAGCCAGGAGAATCACGAGGGGTATGTTATTAGACGAAGCAGGTATATCTCCAACCTTATATTGGGGATTCTTTCAACTCACAGATAATCAATTTGATTATATATTAAAGGAGGGAAATGTCAAAAAAATTTTATTATCGATTAAACCTCAGTATGTAGAAAAAATCATTTCTGGGGAGAAACGATATGAATTTCGCAAAAAGGAATTTAAGAGGAAAGATATAGATACGATTGTCGTTTATTCATCTAGTAATGTAAAGAAGTTGGTTGGTGAAATCAAGTTCAAAAGAATTCTATCTGATACTCCATATAAAATTTGGCAGAAAACCCATGCGCTATCGGGTATGACAGAAGATAGTTTTATGAGATACTATATGAATAAAGATAAAGCATATGCTATAGCCATAGATTCTTTTCTCCCTTATAATGAACCGATTGATATTGATGCTAAATATCCTGGTGTTAAAGCACCTCAATCATATAGGTATATAGATGAAAGCGATTTTTAAGTCTATTTTTTTGTTGTTTGTGGTGTTATTAGCCATTAGTCCAATAATAGTCTATTGTATTACATTGCGCGAATTTGGTTTTGCAGAAACGTCTAGTGATTTTGCAGTTTTTGGAGACTATATTGGTGGCACCATAGGTACTATGGTTGGAGCCGTCAGCATTTATCTTGTTTATATCACCTATACATCCCAAGTAAAATTTGCAAGAAAACAAGATGAAGCGATGAAACGCCAACAGTTTGAAACAACTTTCTTTAGCATGTTGGAGCAACAGCAGATCATTAGAAGTCAGTTGAAAGGAATTATCGGTGACGAGACTTATGAAGGAATTTTGTATCTTCAGGGCCTTAAATCGCAACTTGAAGATGCACTTTCTGAGTTAAACTATATTCAAGATGAAGTTACCGAAGACAATAAGGTGATGTTGAAAAATAAAGTTAATGATCTCTATATAGATTTTTTCCTGCCAAATGTTTCTAACTTGGGACATTATTTTCGCCATCTGTATCATATACTTAAGTATATAGACGACTCACAATTGTCGGAATCTAAAAAATATGCGGATTTGTTACAATCTCAACTGAGCAATGATGAACTTTATATGATTGCTATTAATGGTATAAGCAATTATGGAAGGAAGAAAATGCTGCCATTGATGGATGAGTATGGACTCTTGGAAAATTATAATGCCAATGGAGATATGCTCACAGTGAGGCTATTATCTATATTCTATAAAAAAACTAAAAACAAGTATCTCATGCATAAAACAGGAAAAATTATTTTTGTAGGAGGTGTACATGGTGTTGGGAAATCAACGTTTGCCTCTATGATAAAAAGTAAATATTCACAGATAGAGAGTTTATCTTGTAGTGATATTATTAAATGGGAGAATCCTACTCATAAAAAAGTTCAAAATGTTGGCAAAACACAAAACACATTATTACGAAATCTTCCTTACTTTATAGATCAAGATAAAAACTATATTTTGGATGGACATTTTTGCTTGTTGACAGAAAATGGCGGTATAGAGCGTGTTCCTATCGAAGTATTTGAAGCGATGTCTCCTTCAATGATTGTTGTGTTGAAAGAAGAACCAAATGTTATATGTCAGCGATTAATTCAACGAGATTTACACAATTATTCATTGGAGTTGATAACTGAATTTCAAGAAAAAGAAATAAGATATGCAAAAGAGGTGGCTGATACTTTAGGTGTACCTCTTGAAGAATGTGATTCTACTAATCGTGATAACGTGATATTTAGTGTGTTGGATTCAATTTAAGTAGGGTCGTATGTATTCGGTGAAAGCCATATTGTGCGCTTAGAAAAAGTTTCGCATCTTTGCACCAGATTTTAAAATGTTCAAATTATGGTACAAGGCAAGAAAGCATTCAACAACAGCAAGCCAAAGTTCCCCGAGGTTGTGGTCGTCGACCGTGAGGCGAAGGACATGCGTGTGGCGGCGAATAGTCGCCCCTCCCGCAGTCCTTATCTAAAACTGGTCTATCCCAATGGCGTGACGCTCGTCCTTCCTGCTGATATCAGTGTCGAGCAGCTTCGTGCTTATATTGGCATAACCGTGTAGGCTTATGGCTAGAGTTTGTCTGCTGACGGATGATAAACATGAAGTAAATTTTAGTCAAATCAAGGTGTACTCCCCATTGGCATGAGCTGGTGGAGGGCAAAACCTCCTATGCTTGTCTCAAAATAGGCAATGATAATGTCGCCGTGCAAAGTTACTGCTTTATTTGAGACCATGCAATACGGTGTTCACCGAATACTTACTTTTCTTGGTACCAAACGTTGGCTTTGTCATGTATGCTCTCCAACTAAATTTTGTTGCAAGATATATGCTTTATTAGCGTGGTTACCTTTGAAAAATGATAAGTTTGCAAAGTATAACATAAAGGATAAATAGGCTATATTCGTCAAGATATTGCCGAAATATTTGCCAGTGTCGAGGAAATAGCGTAAATTTGCGATTGGAGACGGGTACTAGTCGCTCGTCAAATGCAATTATGATAGCCGACAAGATAGAATACATCATTATGCTCATAAAGCTCTTTGCCCGTCGTTTTGGGTTAAGCTATATGCAGGCTTTCCGCTATGTCTGTCTGCATGATGGCATAGAGTATGCGGAGAGACACTACAATATTCTTCACACGCTGACGTTTGAGGATCAAGTGGAGGCGCTTGCTGCTTATTGTCATAGAAAGGGAGGGTTGTTGGTATGAAGCTGTATCATGGGTCTAATATGAAGGTGGAGGTTATTGACCTTGCTAAGTCTCGCCCCGCAAAGGACTTTGGACGAGCTTTCTATCTTTCCGCTGAGGAGCAACAGGCAAAGGAAATGGCGCAATTCAAAGTGGAAGCGTTCGGTGGTGACGTGGTGGTTAATTGCTTTGAATTTGATGATTCTACTCTTGATGGGTTGAAGTTTCTATGTTTTGAGGAATACTCTGAGGAATGGGCTAAGTTTGTTTTGGCAAATCGTAAATCGTCAGATACTCTTCATGATTATGACGTGGTGTATGGGCCGATAGCCAATGACAAGATTGGTAGGCAGATTTTTAATCTTCAGGCTGGTTACATAGATTTTTCAACATTTATTAGACGTATTCAGTATCCAGAGGGCATTACTTTTCAGTGGGCTTTTTGTACTGAACGTGCCATTAAACTTCTTCGTGTTTTATGAAAGTGACAGATAAAGATTTTCAATATATGCTGGAGTGTATGGAGCGTGATGTCGCCACGCTTCTCGTTGAAAAGAGAGGGATGACGATTCGTCAAGCTCTCGGTGTGTTGTATGAGTCTGAAACTTATCGTTTGCTGCAGATTCCGAATACAGGGCTATATTTTCAGTCTCCTCAATATGTGTATTCGTTTTTGCAGGAAGAAATGGATAGAGGAAGAATATCTAATAACTTCTCTTGTGTCAGTAATCGGTGAAAGCCGTACTATACTATAGGTTTTCAAGGTTTCTCATTTTGTCGCTTAACAGTCCTAAAGTGATGGCTTACGGTCAGTTAATACTGTTGGCGTAATAGGTAAGGGATGAGCCTTCTGATGGTATCGTGGAAAGGATGAAAACGGAGCATGTAAAACTGATACAGGCCAGTGCCATGCCCTAAATAGAGTGCCAACCGAAGCGTGATGGCAATGTAAGGTGTTACGGGTGTTATATGTATTCTCCGTAACTTTTAACACAAAACGTTCTTTATTCTCAATAAGCAGTTGTATCTTTGCACGAAAAAAAGAGTGGCATGGATAGAAGTAAAATTATTGATACGCTCAAACAGAGAGGTGGGTTCATAACCACAGGCGAAGTGAAAAGCCGTGGCGAGTATGAACAGCTTCGCCGTGCAATAGAAGATGGAACGCTTATGCGGATTCGTAATGGTGTTTATGTGGAAATGTCTGCGTTGGCAAATAACATGATAGATGTGGAGCGTATAGTTCCGCATGGAGTGATTTGCCTGTATAGTGCGTTTGCTCATTATGGGCTTTCCACACAAGTGCCTTCCGCTACTTGCATTGCTATTGAAGCCAAACGAAAGGTGCGCTTGCCCGAATATCCCCCGATTGACCTCTATTATTGGAAAAAGGAAAATTTGGAGTTTGGTATAGTAAAGAAGCACATATCGGTATATGAAGTACTCATTACGGATATGGAGCGAACAGTCTGTGATGCCGTAAAGTACCGAAACAAGATTGGGCTTGATGTTTGCGGTGAGGTGATAGACAACTATCTCAAAAAGGAGACTCGCAATGTATCTTTACTTCATGAATACGCACAGATACTGAGAGTGAAAAAAATATTGACTACATATTTGGAGACAAGGCTATGACAAAAAATATAGGGAAGAATTTTCTGAAATGTTTGATAAGTCATAGCTCTCATTCACACCGAATTACCAATCTATGCGAAGTTCTTTTTGTCTATGTCGATAAAAAGTGGTACATTTGCAGACTTCAATTGACATTTGAGATATGAATGAACTGAAAGTAGAAAACTTTGGACCAATAGGCAAGGCTCATGTGGAGTTTGGTGACCTTACCATTCTTGTCGGCGCGCAAGCTTCGGGTAAAAGCCTGTTTCTTGAACTGCTGAAACTGTTGGAAGACAAGGATGCTATTGTCGAAACGCTGAGGAAGTATAATTATATCATCAGCAAGAGTAATGTTTCCTATTTGTTGGAGGCGTACTTCGGCAATGGTTTGGCTGGCATTTGGGGGGAGAACACCAAAATAGTTTATGACGGGCGAGAGGCTTCTGCTGTCATTTCGTTGATGAAGAATAAGGTGAAGGAGGCGGAGGAGAAGGTTTTCTACATACCTGCTCAAAGGGTGTTTAGCATTTCGGATGGGCGGCCCAAGGCGTTTTCAGAGTTTGACCCTACGGCTCCTTATGTGTTGCGCCAGTTTAGTGAGATTCTGCGTGTGTTTATGTCGATAGGCTTGGGAGGGAATACTACCTTGTTTCCCGTAAAAACTCGCCTAAAGAGTGCGCAGAAAAAGTCTTTTGACATTTCTATTTTTCATGGTGGAAGGGTGGAACTTGAAAATGAGAATGGACAGCGCAAAATGCGTATGAAGGTGGACGGGATGGATATGCCGTTTATGACGTGGAGTGCTGGACAGAAGGAGTTTATGCCCTTGCTGATGGGCTTCTACTGTGTGTCGGGGCCTCCTATGCAGCTGCTCAACAAAGATCAGTATGATTATATTGTGATCGAGGAGCCCGAAATGGGGCTTCATCCCAAAGCGATCATGTCGGTGCTGTTGGAAATACTGGAGTTGGTACAGATGGGCAAAAAGGTCATCGTATCTACTCACTCTACCGTCCCTCTCGAGTTTGTGTGGGCTTTCAACATCCTAAAAAGATCGGCTAATAAAAACAAAGAGGCAGGATTGGCAAAACTCTTTGATGTCTCGGGGAAAGGGGCTGGCATCTTTGCTGGCATCTTTGACAAGTCTATCAGAACCTACGCTTTTGAAAGAAAGGGTGAGAAGGTTGAGAGTGTTAATATTTCCTCCCTTGATGCTTTGGACGACCAACCCGTCGTGAGCGAATGGGGTGGCCTTTCTTCTTTTGCCACTCGGGCCTCTGAACTTGTAGCGAAGTATTGTGATGAGTAAGGGCAAGAAGCAAAAGACAGCAGGAGCGGATAAAGCCAATTGCTCTTTTCGAAAGGCCATAGAGAATACGCCGGACGTGCAGCATGGTTATCGTGAAGGATTGCAGGCAATAGTAAAGACTGACAAGCGGGCAGTGATGGTGAAGGATGCCAGAAGGCTTGATGGTAGCCTGAATATTGACGAAGCAACAAAGGTCCTCTATCCCAATGATTCGCAGTGGGATTATGCGGTCGGCTATGATGGAAAGGTCTATTATGTAGAGGTGCATCCTGCAAACACTTCAAACGTAGAGGAGGTCATAAAGAAGAAGTTGTGGTTGAACAAGTGGCTAAAAGAGAAAGCTCCTTCTATGAGTGCTTTGAAAGCTGGTAGCCCCAAGTATCAATGGGCTGCTACAGAAGCCGGTGTGCATGTTAGCCCTCAGTCAATGTATGCAAGAAGATTGAGTCAACTGGGAATAGAGAAACCAAAGCGCCCCGTGGTGTTAGGGTGATGTTGCTTTGTAAGTATGGACAACAATAAGGTGAACGATATGTTCGAGCAGCAGCAAGATACAGGGAAAAGTGCGTCTTTGGAAGAAGAATTTGCCAAAGTGCAAGCGCAATTTCGATAAAAAGTGGTACATTTGCAGGCGAGTAGATTTACAAAGATGCTATTGAAGGAATCGGATGATGAGGACAGTGGCACATAATAAGCGCATGGTAAGGCTGAGGGATTTCTCTACGGCCTTCTCTCGCTCTGCCTTTACCGATGTTCTCCTGTTTGATGATTTCTCCCGTTTTGATTGGCTTCGTGCTCAGTATCGTCTTAGGAGCAAGACGTATGTGGGCTTGATAAGAGGGGCATATGCTGCCATTTCCAAGGACTATCGCTGCGAATATGTTTACAAGAATGAGCTGGTGAACCTTTTGCTTCGTCGTTATGGCACGAGAAGTACGGTTTATTTTAGTGAGTTTCGGGTGGGCAGTTCGATTGCTGACATGGTGATGTTTAATGGTGAAAGCAAGGTCTTTGAAATCAAGACGGAATATGATTCCCCACGAAGGCTGGACAGGCAAATGGGGGATTATAAAGGGGTCTTTGACAAGTGCTACCTTGTAGTGCCGGAAAGTAAAGTCGGCGACTATTTGCAAGTGGTGGAGGAGGAGACTGGAATCATTGTCATGGCTTATGGCAGTGACAGGGTGGAACTCCGAGAATGGAGGGAGGCAAGGCAGAATGAGGCTTTCAATTCCTATGCTATGCTTTCTTGCTTGAGGGCTTGTGAGTATGAGCGCATGGCTGAAAACTTGGGGCATGATATCATGTCTGTACCAGGGTATAAACGGTTTGATTACTGTAAGGATCTCTTTGCCAAGACTGCAGCGCAGGACTTGAAGAGGTTGTTTCTGCAGGAGGTGAAAAAGCGCCAAAACAACACGCGATTCTTGAGAAAATATCCTGTGGCTTTGAGACAAATGCTTCTGAGTTTGAATCTTCCAGAAAAGAAAGCGCTATTGCTTTTGGACAAATTAAAAACAACTATTCAATCATAGTTGTGTAATATCCTCATCCGAGTGGCGGCAGGGCATGGAGCGATACCATGATGAGGAACTTTGAATCCTAAAACTGTCTATAGTTTCCCATAAAGGGAAGCGTTTTTGTAACCATATTTTTGCTTAGCCATACATCGGGGAATTCTATTCCCTCGCTGTTGTATGGTGTCACTTTTTTGGTCAGCGTGCGTTGGTCAAAGCGGATGCTTTGTCCTTATTCGAACGGGGCGAGCTTGGCAGCTGCATCATGTTCGGCGTAGTTATAGCGTTTTGTGGATTTGTTTTTTCTTTGTTTTGTTCTTGAAACTCAAAAAAAACAATATATGTACGTTCATTTTTTTAAAAGATTGGTTGACATTCTTATAGGGCTTTGCGCTCTACCGTTTGTCTTATTGGTAATTATCGTCTTTGCCCCTATAATCTATTTCACGGATAGGGGACCTGTGTTTTACAATGCTACACGATCGGGAAAAGGCTATAAGCCGTTCAAGATGTTTAAACTTCGGTCGATGTATGTAAACTCTCCCGATTTGAAGAATCCCGATGGTTCTACATTTAATAGTGATAATGATCCTCGTGTAACGCCTATTGGACACTTTTTGCGTAAGACAAGCTTAGATGAGTTTCCACAGTTTTTGAATGTTCTTAAAGGTGATATAAGTTTTATTGGTCCGCGTCCTAAACTTTATTTGCCCGAGAAATATCGCAATGGTCTACCAGAGTATATGGCAAAGAGTTTTTTGGTTAAGCCTGGAATTACAGGCTATGCACAAGCGTATTATCGTAATTCTATAACTCAGCAGGAAAAATTTTATTGGGATGGATATTATGCTGAGAATGTATCGTTCGTCATGGATGTGAAGATAATCTTAAAAACCTTCAAGTCCGTCTTCTTTCGTGAGAATATCAACACAGTGCAGAGTTATAAAGATAAGGCGTAACCTACTGACATGAGTTTCAATTCCATTAATACATAACAATGAAGAAACTATTGGTTTTAGCTGCGGGCATTCTTCAACTGCCTGTTATTAAAAAGGCCAAGGAGATGGGCATATATGTGATAGCTGCAGATGGAAATCCTAATGCTGTGGGACTTAAATATGCCGACAAGGTCTTGGTGGTGAATATCACTTCAGAGGAGGAGGTCTTGAGAGCGTTGCGTGAGGAACAGATTGACGGCGTGATACATCCTTGCTCGGAAGTGAGCATGAGCGTAATGGGGCGAATTAATGACGAGTTTGGCCTTTCGGGTATTACGCGTGAGCAAGCCATTAGGGCCACTAACAAGCATTTGATGCGTGAAGCTTTTGAAAACGGTAATGCACCATCGCCAAAAAGTATCTTAACGGTGAATGCCGAGGACGCTTGGAGTCGTTTGCAGAACGAGTTTGATACCGATGCGATATTGAAGCCTTCTCGTAATTCAGGTTCAAGAGGTATTGCAAAGGTCTCTCGTGATATGGATAAGGGTGCTTTCAACAGAGCTTATGATGAGGCTCTGAGAGAAAGTCGGGATCATTCTGTATTGATAGAGCAGTTTATAGAGGGACCGGAGTTTTCTATAGAGATCATTGTATGGAACGGCAAGGTGAACGTGCTTACCGTGACAGATAAAAAAACGACGGACGCTCCGCATTTTGTGGAGTTGGGGCATAATCAACCCTCCTGTTTCCCTGATGCTGATGTTGAAACGCTGAAGGCTGCCGCTATTGCAGGCGTGAGGGCTTTGGGTGTGAACAATTGCGCTTGTCATGCTGAGGCTAAGTTGATGAGCGGTAAGGCGTATTTGATGGAGGTTGGTGCGCGCCTCGGTGGGGATTTTATCGCCACGGAGTTGACGCATCTGAGTACGGGCATTGATATGGTGGCAGCGGCTATTGATGTGGCTTTAGGTGTGGAACCTGACTTAAGCGCCAAAGAAGAGCCCAAGGGTGTGTGTATCCGTTATTTCTGTCCGAAGCCTGGAAAGCTTGTGAGTATTTCTAATACGGAGGTATTGAATAATCCCCATGTGTATCTTTGGGAGATTTATCCAAAAGAGGGGGACGTGATACCTATGGTAACAAGTAGTTTATGCCGATCTGGGCATGTGATCGTGACGGAAAAAACTCCGCAGAAAGCGATTGTATTAGCTGAACAATTAATTAATAAAGTTGAACTTAAAACAGTTTAATGTATGGACGACTTTAAAGGAAAAAAACTTTTACTTCAAGGCGCAAGTAGGGGTAACCTTGGTTTGATAAAAACAGCCAAGGCACATGGGGTATATGTTGTTATGACCGGACTGGGGGGTGATTATCCCTGTAATCCCTATGCAGATAAGTTTCGATACGCAGATATCTCTGATCCTGAAGCAGTATTGAAGGTGGCTCAAGAAGAAACAGTCGATGGGGCTGTTATCTGTTGCTCAGATACGGGATTAAAGGCTATTGGTCGTTGTAACGATATGTTAGGATTGTCGGGCCTTACAGAGAGAGCTGCTGACGAGTCTTCGAATAAGTGTCTTATGAAGGAACGTTTATTGAATGCTGGTGTCAGAACTGCTCAATTCTTTAAGATTCATAATACTGAAGAACTAAAAGTCGCAGTTGAGAAGATTGGTTTTCCTGTTATCGTTAAAGCAATTGATTTGCAAGGAAGCCGAGGCATCAATATTGTGGAAAATGACTCAAACCTTATTGATGCATTCAGTGACACCATGTCTCTTACTAGTAAAGACTATTGTATAGTTGAGGAGTTTATTGTAGGGAAAGAATTTGGAGCTCAGTCCTTTGTTTATAATGGAAAGGTGTTATTCGTGCTTCCCCATGGAGATGAAACGGTGATGTGTAAAACAGCAGTGCCTGTGGGGCACTATATGCCCTATGAAATAAATAACAGTTTGTATGAAGATGTTTGTCATCAGGTGAGAACGGCAATAAAGGCCTTGCAGTTTGACAACTGTGCCGTCAATGTTGATCTTATCGAGAGGGATGGCAAGGTTTATATTATAGAACTTACAGGCCGTGTTGGGGCAAACTGCTTGCCGGAATTAACCGGTAATTATTATGGAATCAACTATTATGAAATGATACTTGCCACTTGTCTAGGTGAGAGTCCCCTTCCATATTGGGAGAGACGTAAAACTCCTTGCGCAACCCTTGCTCGTATGATTCGGTCTGACAAAGCAGGAATTGTGGAGTCGATTAGCGTACCAATGAAAACAGACTCCTATATTAATATGTTCATACACAAAGGGTCAGAAGTGCGTATTTTTACCAACAGTAATGATGCTATTGGTGAAGTTGTCGTAAAAGGCGATACTTTAAAGGAGTGCAGAGAGAAGATGGTGGAAATACTAAGTCGAATAAAAATTTATTATGAATAATAACATTCACGAAACAGCAGAGGTTTTTAATGTTGAACTTGCTGATGGGGCTAAAATATATAAATCCGCTTTTGTAAAAAATGCCAAGCTTGGGAAAGATGTTAAAGTAGGAGATTTCTCAAGGATAGAAAACTCGGTTTTTGGAAGAAATGTCGATTTACAAAGATTTGCAATGATCTACAATTCTTCCATGGGAGATTATAGTTATGTCGGAAGAAATTTTACTTGTTGGCATGCATGTATAGGTAAATTCTGTTCGATCTCTTGGAATGTTGGTATAGGAGGTGCTAATCATGACTATAATCGGATTACCCAACATGCTTTCTTGTATGCATCACAATTTGGTATGATTGACTCAAATCAGCCACCAGGGTATGATAGATTTGATTCTCGTTGTACAATAGGCAATGATGTTTGGATAGGATGTAACGCTGTTATTTGTAGAGGAGTGAACATTGGTGATGGAGCTGTTATTGGTGCTGGTTCTGTAGTAACAAAAAGTGTCGAGCCCTATACCATCGTAGCTGGAGTTCCAGCAAGGGTTATTAAAAGACGTTGTTCTGTGAAATTAGCCGAAAGGCTACTTGCTACTGAATGGTGGAATTTGTCTCCTGAGACCATAAAAGATAATTTCTCGCTTTTTAATGAAAATATCACAGAAGAAAGTGTGTCAAAAATAGAAGAGTTGGTAGGTATATGAAACTTCTTTTTTTAACATCTTATTATAAGCCTGAATCTGCGGCAAGTAATTATCTTGGAGATAACATTCGTGAAGCTCTATGTGATAATGATATTATAATAGAGCTTTATACGCCTATGCCTTCAAGGGGATTGAGTAAGGAAGTCAGAGAAAAATACTTAGATAGGATCTTGGAGTATGAATATAATGGAAAACTTCGTATACATCGTTTCCCATTAATATCAGAAAGGAAAAATCCGTTAAGTAGAGCGCTTAGATATTTACTGTGCTGCACAAAGCAGTTTATGTGTGGAGTCTATGCGAAGGATGCAAAAGAGTGTAACGTGCTTTTTTCAGCTAGTACTCCTCCTATCCAGGGAGCCATGTCTGTTCTCGTTAAAAAAAAGCGTTCTATTCCTTTTGTATATAACTTACAAGATATCTTCCCCGATTCGCTGGTGGGTACAGGTCTTGCCAAGAAAGGTGGGCTTCTTTGGAAGATAGGGCGAGTCATCGAGGACTTTACCTATAAGCATGCGGATAAGATTATTGTTATCTCGGAGGACTTCAAGAAGAATATCATGGCGAAGGGCGTGCCCGAGGATAAGATCGTGGTGGTCTATAACTGGGTGGATCAGAACGCCGTGGTGGACGTGCCACGTGAGAAGAACAAGCTCTTTGACAAGTATCATTTGGACCGAGGGAAGTTCTACATTGAGTATTCGGGTAACATCGGACTGACGCAGAATATGGATATGCTGCTGGAGGTGATGAAGGAACTGAAGGTGTCGCATCCGCAGATTGGCTTGGTGCTTGTGGGCGAAGGTGCCTATAAAAAGCAGGTGGAGGAGATCGTGGCGCGCGACGGACTGACGAACGTGACGATGCTGCCGTTTCAGCCCTATGAAGATATCAGCTATGTATTCTCGCTGGGGGATGCAGGTCTTGTCATCTCGAAGCCTGGGGTGGGTGCCAATAGTGTGCCGAGCAAGACGTGGAGTATCATGTCGGCATCGCGGCCTGTGCTGGCCAACTTCGACGAGAATGAGTTGAAGGATATTTTGGCGGGCAACGAATGTGGTATCTTCACCAAGGCGGGGGACAAGGAGGCGTTTAAGCAGTCGATCATCTCGCTCTATGAGAACCGTGAACTCTGCAGGAGGTATGGACGGAACGGACGTCAGTTTGTGATGGACAACCTGACGCGTGAGGTGGGTACTCAGAAGTATGTGGAGGTCATCAAGAGCGTGTGTCGTGGGAAATAACGACCGGGCACTGCTGCTCCTGCTGCGGATGGCGGTGAGAGAGGAGGTCGTGGACCTGCCTGTCGATATCGACTGGCGGAAGATCAAGGAGCGGGCTTTCCGCCAAGGGGTGGGAGGTATCGTCTTTGATGTGGTCGAGAAACTTCCCGCTGGGCAGCGTCCGCCGAAGGAGGTGGTGCTGGAGTGGATGGGAATGGTGATGCGCATGGAGCGGATGTATGAGCACCACAGGCAGGTGATAGCGGGTCTTGCTGCTTTCTATGCCGAGATGGGGGTGCGTATGCTGCTTCTGAAGGGGTATGGGCTGTCGCTGGCATGGCCTGTGCCGAAGCATCGCCCGACGGGGGATATCGACATCTTTCTCTTCGGCAAACAGCAGGAGGCGGACGAGCGCTTGCAGGCGCGGTTTGGGGTGGAGATAGACAACTCGCACCATAAGCACTCGGTGTTTCAACTGGGGCAGACGATGGTGGAGAACCACTATAGTTTCCTGAATGTGCACGCGCATCGTTCGACGGCCGAGATAGAGACTATCTTGCAGGGGCAGCTTGACGAGGTGGAGCCATCGGGAATAGCGAATGTCTCCTTGCCTTCCGCACGCTTCAACTCGCTGTATCTGCTGCGCCATAGTGGGGAGCATTTTGCCTCGGTGGATATCAGCCTGCGTATCGTCTTGGACTGGGCGTTCTACGTCAGGAGGCATCCCGTGGACTGGCCTTGGCTGTTGGCGCAGCTGGACAGGGTGGGGATGAGGCCGTATCTGGCGGTGCTGAATGCTATCTGTGTGCGGTATCTGGGCTTTGAGGCTTCGGTTTTTCCCGACTTGCCTGTTGACGAGGCGCTGGTGGATCGGAGCATACAGGATATATTGGTTCCCGAAGTGGAGCCGGAAGAACACAAGAACAGAATGAGGGAGGTGGCTTTTCGCTTTCGTCGGTGGTATGCGAACCGATGGAAGCACGACATGGTGTATCGGGAGCGGGCGGCGGTATCGCTGTGTACGCAACTGTGGAGCCATGTGCTGAAGCCCTCGCTATGAGAAATATTCATCAACTAAATATTTTTGTTTATGACAATGAAACTGCGTAATGTGCCTTTCTCTCCGCCTGATATGACGGAGGCGGAGGCTGCGGAAGTACGCGACGCCATACTGTCTGGGTGGATCACCACCGGACCGCGTACGAAGAAACTCGAAAAGAAAGTGGCTGCGTTTGTAGAGGTAGATAAGGCAGTCTGCCTCGGTTCACAGACGGCGTGCGGGGAAATGGCCCTGCGGCTGCTGGGGATTGGCGAGGGTGACGAGGTGATCGTCCCGGCTTATACCTATACGGCGAGTGCGTCGGTGGTGACGCATGTGGGGGCTACCTTGGTCTTTGTGGATGTGCAGAAGGACTGCCTGGAGATGGACTATGAGGCCGTGGAGCGGGCTATCACGCCGCGGACGAAGGCGATTATCCCGGTGGATCTGGCGGGTATCCCGTGTGACTACGACCGTCTGTTTGCGATCGTGGAGCGCAAGAGGGACCTCTTTGTCCCGAAGACGGACCTGCAGCGGATGCTGGGGCGCATAGCAATCTGTTGTGATGCGGCCCATGCCTTTGGTGCTACGCGCAAGGGAAAGAAGGTGGGATCGATCGCTGACTTCTCTTCCTTTAGTTTTCATGCCGTGAAGAACTTCACGACGGCGGAGGGTGGTGCACTGACGTGGCATCTGTCTTTTGGCAACGAGCAGGTGGTGAAGGACTTGGACAAGCAGGTGGAGAATACGTTTAGCGGTGTGCCGGAGATAGCGGGCGAGACGTGGAACGAGAACCTGTATCGCAAGGCGCAGTTGCTGAGTCTGCACGGTCAGAACAAGGATGCGCTGGCGAAGACGAAGGTGGGTGCCTGGGAGTATGACATCATCGGGACGTGGTATAAGTGTAACATGACGGATGTGGCGGCTGCCATTGGTCTGGTGCAGATGGATCGCTATCAGGGGATGCTGGAGCGTCGCCGCGAGATGATAGCGCGCTACGATGAGGCTTTCCGATCGCTGAACGTGGCGGTGCTGCATCACCATGGTGCGGACTATGCTTCTTCGGGGCATCTGTATCTGGTGCGCCTGCTGGGCAAGACGCGCGAGGAGGCGAATCGGGTGATAGAGCAAATGGCGGAGCGGGGCATTGCCACGAATGTCCACTACAAGCCGCTGCCGATGATGACGGCCTACAAGAAGTTGGGCTTCGACATCAAGGATTTCCCGAATGCTTATCATTTGTTTGAGAACGAGATCACGTTGCCGTTGAACACGAAAATGACGGACGAGGATCTGGAGTATGTGATCGAGAACTTCGTCGATATCGTTTCTCATTGATAGTATATTGCTCTGAGGAAAATATGATGGAGTTTGACAAGGATTTCTTAGGTGCCTTGTTTGAGCAAGCAGTGGGCAGTCCTCGTCGTCGGCAGGTGTGTGATCTACGCACATCGCCGCAGGATGCTGGGCAGCGTGCGCTCTGCGCATTGCTGCCTGGTACGCAGATGCCGATTCATCGGCATGAGGCGACGGCGGAGACGGTCCTCTGCTTGTGTGGCAAATTGGACGTGGTGCTCTACGAGGAGATCGTGGGGTATGAGACGGCCGCTCCCCATGGACTCCCGCAGGGGATGGATGTACAGGACATAGTGCGCAAGGTCGATTACCGCGAGGTACGCCGCATCCGTCTGTGTCCTGCTGAGGCTCGGTATGGGTGCCAGATTCCAAAGGGGGTATGGCATAGCCTGGATGTGATAGAGCCGTGCGTGGTGTTTGAGGGGAGGGATGGAGCGTATGTTGAGGATGGAAGCAACATGTAGGGACAATATAAAGCAAATCGTTTTTGAAAATTCAGTTTAATAATACTCTGAATATCATTCTTGTTGTATTATTCTTGCCAGTGTGAAGAGTATTCCGTAACTTTGCAGAGCGCTTTATAATCAAAAGGAAGAGCAAGAAAATGAGAAAACTGGTGATTCATCATATAGGCCCTGTAAAACATGTGGACTTGGTGCTGAAACGCATCAATGTGGTAATTGGCCCTCAGAGTGCTGGCAAGAGTTGTATTCTGAAGGTTGCTTGCTTTTGTGCCTGGGCTGAAAAAAGGATTCAGTTGGAGCAGGGGAAAAATGGCTTTGCTGATTTTGAATATGTGAGGGAGAATTTACTTGCGTTTCATAAACTAAAGGGGTTCTTGCACGAGGATAGCCGTATAGAGTACAGAAGTGATTATTTGGCTTTCGTGATAGACTTTGCGAACGAGACATTTGATCTCCGCTGGGGTAACGCGAAAAAGCGATTCGACTACAAGCGACCGCGTGTCTCCTATATACCGGCAGAAAGGAATTTGGTCTCGTCCATTCCTAATTGGTTTGACGTGAAGATGGATTCCACCAATTTGAAGAGTTTTATTGCGGATTGGGCTTATGCGCATAAGTTGTGTGGGGATGATGCGGTGTTGCCGATCTTGAATCTTGGGGTGCGCTTCTTTTATGACAAGCAGACCGATAAAGACTATATTTTGCTGAATGATAAAAAGCGCATGGACTTGACGGATGCTTCGAGTGGCCTTCAGTCGGTGATTCCGATGTGGGTGTATTTGGACTATCTATTTAGGAAGCAATACTATCCTCAAGAAATGTCGAGTTCGAGGACTGAGACAGAGAACGAGGAGATAGCACAGCATATCTATGACTGCAAATATAAGAAAGCGGCAAAAAAAGCTGGGGAAGAGGGAAAAGTCGTCTTTGGCAAGGTTGGAGTGACGAAGCGAATGTTTGCCTCGGATGCGGATTTTGATGAATTCAAACAACTTGTATTGGCTTATACGCAAACATCGCATTCAGATATTTATCTAGAAGAGCCGGAGCAGAATTTGTTTCCTTTGACGCAGGTGGAATTGGTGTATGCGCTATTGAAGAATGCTGCACTGCATGAGGATCATCTGTTTATAGCTACGCATAGTCCGTATGTGCTCTATGCTCTCAACAACTGTATGCTTGGTTATAAAGTGAAGGATAAAATACCCAGCGAAATATCCGAGCTTAAGGCTAATGAGGATAGTTGGATTGATCCAAAGGAAGTTTCTGTCTGGGAAATCAAGGATGGTGAGTTTTCGTCGCAGGTTGACAAAATGAACTTAACGCTCCAGGATGCTGATGGTCTGATTCGTGGTAACTATTTTGACCGTATCATGAAGCTTATCATGACGGACTTCTCGAATTTTGCTACGTTCTATGACTAAGATTGAGAGTGCGTTCAGTGGCGTTATGGTTTGCCCTGGTGATATTTGGGTGGCAGACCTTGTTGTCAGCTCTGGCATCCTTTTGACAGTAAGGCCGCAGATTTGATTTTTCTTCCGCTATGGCTCTTTGTTTTTTTGTGGCTATTGCTGCGTGGACACGATAGAGATATAGGTGCGCTTTTTTTTCTGCAAACTACTTGAACTGACTTTATCTACGTTTTTATTTGATCTTTTTGGAAAAATAGGGGAATAGTAAACAATTATCAAGTTCCCTGATTTTTTATCAGTCTAAGGTTGCATTGAAACATCAATGTAGCCTTGGCGCTTTTGGGTATGAATCTTCTTTTTCTGCGCATGAGCAGGATGCGCTAAAGCAGAATGGTATGAAGGAGAGGCAGCTTTACGACTATCAGCTTGATATGAAACGGCGTGTGGGTGAGGCCTTTGGGTTGCACCGCTCCGTGATGGTGCAGATGCCGACGGGTACGGGAAAGACGTGCGTGCTGGTGGCGTGTGCGCGTGAGTGGTTGTCGCAGAACGAGGGGACGGTGTGGATCGTCGTGCACCGCAGGGAACTGGTGGAACAGATCGTCGGGACGCTGCAGGCTGGAGAACTTTCGGGCGATTTGGACCATCGGGTGCGGGTATATAGTATCCAGTGGCTCTCTCGCCACGAAGGGGAACTGGTGGAGAGGCCAGGCCTGCTAGTGATTGACGAGGCCCACCATGCCGTGGCGAAGACGTACAAGGCGGTGGTGGAGGCCTGTCCCGGGGCGAAGGTGCTGGGACTGACGGCCACACCCTGCCGATTGACGCGTCGGGGATTCACGGACCTCTTCGAGGTGCTGCTGCAGTCGTGGCCTTACAATCGCTTTATCGCCGAGGGCCGCTTGTCGCTC